>ENA-OWZI01000007-OWZI01000007.1-human-gut-metagenome-genome-assembly--contig:-NODE-7-length-201025-cov-119.382_pt1 | contig 201025 bp, 156 predicted proteins | sample MGYA00249763_ERZ652112 | MGnify/ENA primary metagenome ERZ652112 (study PRJEB26925, sample SAMN05827175) | human gut metagenome | biome: ENVO:2100002; feature: ENVO:00000062; material: ENVO:00002003...
GGCACGGCGATGGTACTGCACTCGACAGGGTGTGGGAGAGTAGCACGCCGCCGCATCACACGTACAGGAAGCCCCTCGGAGCACACGCCCCAAGGGGCTTTCCCTATATCCGGAACCAACAAGACATAGGCTCTCGCACCTAGGGTGCGGCCGAATCGAAAGCATATAGAAGAGGGAACCCTCCAATGACGGAGAGTTCCCTCTTTGCGTATCTGGACCGATAAAGGTCTAGAAATTGAAATTGTCAGGATCAGCACCGTTGCGCTTGCCGGTGTTGATGGCGGAGATGGCGGTCATATCATCGACTGATAGGTTGAAGTCGAAGACCTCGAAGTTCTGCTTGATACGCTCGGCATGAGTGGATTTCGGCAGCACGACGATACCGCGCTGGATGTGCCAGCGAATCACCACTTGGGCAGGTGACTTGCCGTACTTGGCACTGATCTCGGCCAATACTGGGTTGCTCAGCAGGTTGCCGCCGGTACCGCCGAGCGGACTCCAAGCCTCGGTTGCGATGCCCTTGGCACGCAGCTGGCCAATGAGCTCTTGATTGGTGAATTGTGGGGAAGACTCAATCTGGTCTACGGCAGGCACCATATCGCTGTGGGTCAGCAGCTCATCAATATGATGCTTTTGGAAGTTACTGACGCCAATGGCCTTGGCACGGCCAGAGGCATAAATCTCCTGCAAGTCATCCCAGGCCTGCTGCCAGCCGTCTGCCGGCCAGTGAATCAGATACAGATCCACATAATCCACGCCCAAGCGGTCGAGGCTTTCTTGGAATGCATCCTTGCCGTGGCGTGCGCGAATATCGTCATTCCACAGCTTGGTGGTCAAGAAGAAATCGCTGCGCGGCACACCAGCACGGCGAATACCTTCACCTACTGAGGCTTCGTTGCGGTAAATCATTGCGGTATCGATATGACGGTAGCCATTCTCCAGAGCCGTCTGCACCGCGTTCACTGTAGTATCACCATCCGGTGTCTGGAATACGCCCAAGCCCACCTGCGGGATGACAGTGCCGTTGTTCAGCATAATTGTCGATTGAATTGCCATAATGCCTCACTATTCGTAGTGTTCATTCAATTTCCTATTTTAGAAACAAGACGATGCAAAGAGCCGCGTTTCGCGGGCAAAGAATTGCGTAATGATGGCGTGATTCTCGTTCATTAGGTCATTATTGCATTCATTAGGTCAATGGGTCCAGGGTCTTCGGCATCAGAACCCAGTCATTACGCCATTCCTGAAGAGCCGTCTTACGGCATACCGACCTAATGAACGTGAAATCGACCTAATGAATGCAACGAGTAAGCGGCTACGATAATAACCAGTAGAATCACAACCCAGATTGAAGGGGAGAGCACGTGGCAGAGGAATATGTGGCTGCATTCGATGCAGGGACCACGGCGTTGAAGGGTGCCTTGGTTGATAGGCAAGGCCGTATCGTAGCCAGTGCGAGTAGTGAGCTTAACCTTATTATCAACGGCGACTATCGGGAACAGAGCCCCGATCAATGGTGGCAAGCTTTCTGCTCGGCCTCCAGGCACATGATTGAGCAGGCGCGGCAATCCGAGTCAGAATTCAATGTGACTCGCATTCGTGGCATCATTTTCAGCGGTCAGATGCAGGATGTTATTGCTTTGAACGGCGAGCTCAATCCCGTCCGCAATGCCATTCTGTATTCGGATGGCCGAGCCGAGGAACAGGCCAAGCAAATCGCCAAGACATATCAGGGTGGAGTAGAACGTTTCCTGAACACCGTTGGCAACCGGCTCGAAGGATGTTTGCCGTTGCCCAAGTTGATGTGGCTGCGTGAACACGAGCCGGAAACGTACGCGCGCATTCGTCATGTATTGATCAGTTCCAAGGACTACTTGATCGCCCAATTGACCGGCGAATGCGTGGGCGATGTGGCGGCTTGTTCCACAGCCGGTGCCATGAATATCCGTAATGGCCAATGGGATGCCGAATTGTGCGAGGCCGCAGGAATCGACATGGCCATGTTGCCACACCTGCACAATCCGCAAGACAACATTGGCACAGTGACGGAATCCGCTGCACAACGCACCGGTTTCTCCGCCGGAACTGCGGTATACGCGGGCATTGGCGATGCGGGTGCCACCACGCTGGCCAGCGGTGTCAGCCGCCCTGGTCAATACAACATCAATATCGGCACCTCAGGTTGGATCGCCACCGTTTCGCCCGAACCGTTCACCGGCAAGCCCGGTGCTGCGAATCTGGCATTTGGTGTGGAAGAAGTCTTCGTGAATGCCGTGCCATTCCTCAACGCCGGTGACGTGCATAAATGGGTTACCGGCGTATTCGCTGATGGCGATTACGCGGAAGCACATCAGCTTATCGAAACATCCAAACCCGGCTCCAACGGTGTGATGTGCCTGCCATATCTGGTGGGGGAGCGGTTCCCCGTAATGAACCCGAATATTCGCGGGGCCTATGTAGGCCTCGATCCAGACACCACCAAGGCAGACATGATGCGTGCCGCGCTTGAGGGCGTGGCCTTCTCCATTCGTCAAGGTATGGAAAGTTCTGACGCCAAACCCAGCGAGATTTCCCTGATTGGCGGCGGAGCCAGAGAAAATGCGTGGTGCCAGATTCTGGCCGATGTGTTGGAGCATCCCATCGAAGTGTTCGCCAATGCCGATATTCTGCCAGCAGTGGCAATGGCCTCGTTGGTATTCAATGTACCAGACCTGCTGCAATCAGTATGCGAATGCACTGTATACCAGCCGAATCCTGACACCGCACGCACATATGCCGACGCATACCGGCGATTCCTGAGCCTCTACCCGATGTTGCGAACGATGGATTAGGAACTGAGCATCATGAGGCAATCAGCGAATTTGGTCCGCAAACATATAGCGGTCACCGGACTGGTGCAAGGCGTGGGATTCCGTTATTTTACGGTGACTCAGGCACGTCGACTTGGTGTACAGGGCTGGGTGCGCAATTGCCGCGATGGCTCGGTTGAGCTGGAAGCACAAGGCAGTAGCGACGCAGTGCAAGCCTTGGTTGAGCAATTAGCCATTGGTCCGCGATGGTCCGAAGTGAGTCACGTCGCCGTACATGACATGCCGATTATCGATGAGACCGCTCGGGCATTTGGCGTGCGTCAATAACCTGCATCACGAATCCACATCACGCACGATAATCTCACGATACGGGTGAACATGGGCGTTCCTCGCCGCTTAGGCCCCGCACGTTGGTACGATGGGGCTTTATGAGTGAGAACATCATGCGAATCATTGACCTGCGTGGTCAGAAACTGTCCCGTGCCGAACTGCTCGCCGCGATGCCGCGTGCCGCAATGGGTACTTCCGAAGCCACCGATCTGGTGCGTCCGATTCTGGACGATGTCAAGGAGCGCGGCGCCGCGGCCCTGCGCGACTTCGAGGAGAAGTTCGATCACGTGCGCCCGAAAAACCTGCGCGTGCCGGTCGAGGCGATCAAGGACGCCCTGACCACGCTCGACTCCGAAGTGCGCGCCGCCATCGAGGAATCGGTGCGCCGCGCCCGCGCCGTGGCCGCCAACCAGGTGCCGAAGGACTTCTACACCGACCTCGCCGAAGGCGCCCGCGTGGCCGAACGCTGGATTCCGATTCAGCGCGTCGGCCTGTATGTGCCCGGCGGCAAGGCCGTCTACCCGAGCTCCGTCATCATGAACGCTGTGCCGGCCCAGGCCGCCGGCGTCGAATCGTTGGCCATCGCCACCCCGCCCGCCCGCGACAATGAGGAAGGCCTGCCGAACAAGACCATCCTCGCCACCTGCGCCATCCTCGGTGTTGACGAGGTATACGCGGTCGGCGGCGCCCAGGCCATCGCCATGTTCGCATACGGCGCCAAGGGCAGCGAGCCGCAGGACGGCGACATCCTGTGCGATCCGGTTGACAAGATCACCGGCCCGGGCAACATCTTCGTGGCTACCGCCAAGTCACTGGTCTCCGCATTCGTGGGCATCGACGCGGTCGCCGGCCCCACTGAAATCGGCATCATCGCCGATGAAACCGCCAACCCGAGCCTGTTGGCCGCCGACCTCATCGGCCAGGCCGAGCATGATGAGCTCGCCGGTTCCGTGCTGTTCACCGACTCCACCGAGATTGCCGACAAGGTGCAGGAGAACCTCAAGTACCGCGTGCCGCGTACCGAGCACGCCGAGCGCGTCCACACGTCGCTGTCCGGCACCCAGTCTGCCATCGTGCTGACCGACGGTCTTGACCAGTCCATCGACGCGGCCAACGCCTACGCCGCCGAACACCTTGAGATTCAGACCAAGGATGCCGATGCTGTCGTCAAGCGCATCAAGAACGCCGGTGCCATCTTCCGCGGCCCGTACTCCCCGGTGCCGCTGGGCGACTACATGTCCGGCTCCAACCACGTGCTGCCCACCGGCGGCACCGCCCGCTTCGCCGCAGGCCTCGGCGTGCACACGTTCATGAAGCCGGTCGAAGTCATCGAATACGACGAGGAGGGTCTGAAGGCCCTGGCCGCCCGTATCAATGCGTTCGCCGTTTCCGAAGACCTGCCCGCCCACGGCGAGTGCGTGCTCTCCCGCTTCGTCAAGGATCCGTATGACAAGGCCACCCTGCGCGAGCAGGAGAAGGGAGCCGGTCTGCGATGAGCTCGATTCCCGAAAACCTGCCGCTGCGCAACGACCTGATCGGTGAGGAGCCGTACGGCGCTCCCCAGCTGGACGTGCCGGTGTGCCTGAACGTCAACGAGAACCCGTATGCGCCGGACCCGGACGTATGCGACACCATCGTCAAGCGTGTGCGTGAAATCGCCCCCACACTCAACCGATACCCGGACCGTGAGCACATTGAATTGCGTCAGGCATTCTCCGATTACCTGGCCCGTGAATCCGGTACCCGTCTGGACGTGGACGAGCTGTGGGGCGCGAACGGCTCCAACGAGATCATGCTCCAGCTGTTCCAGGCTTTCGGCGGCCCGGGCCGCACCGCACTCGGTGCCGACCCGACGTACTCCATGTACCCGGAGTACGCTCGCGACACCTTCACCGGTTGGAAGCTCGCCCACCGCAACGCCGACTTCACGTTGAACGTCGACAAGGTGCTTGAGGCCATCGCCGAGGTCAAGCCCTCGATGGTGCTGCTCACCAGACCAAACAACCCGACTGGCACCCCGTTGCCGATGGAGGATATCGAGTGTATTCTCGCCGCCTGCGAAACCGCTGAAGTGGCCGGCGCGGGCGAGGGCGTGCACCCGATTCTCGTCATCGATGAAGCGTACGTGGAATTCCGCAAGCCCGGCACCCCGAGCGCCGTGAGCCTGATTAAGGACCACCCTAACCTGGCCGTAAGCCGCACCATGAGCAAGGCCTTTGCCTTCGCCGGCGCGCGAGTCGGCTACCTAGCCGCATCCAAGGGCATCATCGACTGCGTGCGCATCGTACGTATGCCGTACCACCTGTCCGCCGTGACCCAGGCCGCCGCACTGGCCGCCTTCGAACACACCGATGAACAGCTGAGCCGTGTCGAGCATCTGCGCGAAACCCGCGAGGCCACCGCCGCATGGCTCAAGGAACAGACCTACAAGGACCAGCCGCTTGAAGTGGCCGAATCCGGCTCGAACTTCCTGCTGTTCGGCGGGCACTTCGACAAGCGCGAAGCCATCTTCGACGAGCTCCTGAAGCGCGGCGTACTCATCCGCGTGGTCGGACCGGACGGTTGGCTGCGCGTGTGCATGGGTACCGACGAGGAGATGGAAACCTTCCGTAACGCCCTTGTTGAAGCGCTTCGTATAGTGGAAGCAGCATAAGGGACGTTTCTTTCCGATTGCGGCGAGACCCGAAGCGATTCGAGTCCCGCCGCAATCCAATATGACGAATCACACAGGAGACATGATGGCAAGAACCGCGCATATCGTCCGCGAAACCAGCGAATCACACATCGACCTCGAACTGAACCTCGACGGCACCGGCAAAACCGATATCGATACATCCGTGCCGTTCTACAACCATATGATGACCGCGCTCGGCAAGCATTCGCTGATCGACCTGACCATCCACGCCCACGGCGACACCGACATCGACGTGCACCACACCGTGGAAGATACGGCCATCGTGTTCGGCGAAGCTCTGAAGCGGGCCCTCGGCGACAAGAAAGGCATCCGCCGCTTCGCCGACGCCACCGTGCCGCTCGACGAGGCGCTGGCCAAGGCCGTGGTCGACATTTCCGGCCGCCCGTACTGCGTGTGCAGCGGCGAGCCCGAAGGCTACGAATTCTGCATGATCGGCGGCCACTTCACCGGCTCTCTGGTCCGCCACGTCATGGAATCCATCGCCTTCCACGCCGGCATCTGCCTGCACATGCAGGTGCTCGCCGGCCGTGATCCGCATCACATCGCTGAAGCCGAATTCAAGGCGCTGGCCCGTGCGCTGCGCTTCGCCATGGAAATCGACCCGCGTGTAGACGGCGTGCCCAGCACCAAGGGAGCCCTGTGATGGCCGACGACAAGTTCGATCCGGACGAATCGCACTTCTCCGACGAGGAGCTTGAGGCCGCGCTCGCCGGATTCGAGAAAGAATTCGCGGACGATTCGGCATCCGGCGATGCCAGTGATACCAGTGATGCCGCTGAAACAGCGGACGCTGCTTCAGCGAAGTCCGATTCCGACGCGAATGATGATACGGCTGATAAGGCTTCCGCTGATTCCGGCCAGCCTATGACCGACGACGTCACCGGGTCCGTTGCGGATGCGGTGAACGAGGCCATGGCCGACGTGGTCGACCCCTCGCTCGGCTTCGACAACGAACTCGCTGGACTGTTGGGTAACAAGGCGAAGGTGGCGTTGATCGTCACCCGTCTTGCCTCCGCCGAACTGTTGGCCGCGTTCTGCCAGCTGTCAGATATCTCCGCCGCATGCATCGGTGCCAATCAGGGGGCCGTCGCGGTGCTGAAGAATCTGGACGGCGACGGCCCGGAAGCCGCAGCCAAGGACCTGACCACCGTGGTATCCGGCATGGCCGTGATTCTTGCAGTCAATCGTGCCGACAAGCTCGAAGTGGCCATGTACGTGCAGGGAGAGGCCGGACAGAGTTTCGCGCCGCCCGTGCTGTTCACCTCCACACCGCGCTTCGTCGAGGACCTGATGCTCGGCATCGTAACTCTGAACCAACTCAAGACCCAAGGGTTTGAAGTGGTGGATTCCGCTGGACTCGACCATGACCAGGCGATGCAGATTCTCGCCAACCACACCAGACGCGGACGTGGCGGGCGCGGCTCCCGCATCGAATAGACGCCAACCAACCAGTAGGGGATAGGAGAGAATATGACCACAGCGGTTGTTTTCGATTACGGTTTCGGCAATGTACGTTCCATGGTGCGTGCGCTCGCCAATCTTGGCGTCGACACCACTCTCACCTCCGATTATCGTCAGGCGCTGGAGGCCGACGGTCTGGTCGTGCCGGGCGTGGGCGCGTTCGCCGCATGTATGGAGGGTCTGAAGAAGGTCGACGGCGACCGTGTGATCTATGATCGCATCCGCGCCGGCCGTCCGGTGCTTGGCGTGTGCGTGGGCGAGCAGATCATGTTCGAACACGGTCTGGAGCACGGGGTCCATGCCGCGGGCATCGGGCTGATCGGCGGTTCGGTGAACCTGCTGGACGCCGACGTGGTGCCTCACATGGGATGGGACACGATCGAGGCCGCCCCCGATTCGGTGCTGCTCAACGGCGTGGAGAACGAACGGTTCTACTTCGTGCACTCCTACGCCGCGATGGAAGTGAAGCCGGTGGATACGTCTCGTTTCGACATTGATCTGAGCGGTGCGCCCGAACGCGTGAGCTGGTGCTCGTACGGCCGGTCGCGTTTCGTGGCCGCCTATGAACACGGCCCGCTGTCCGCCACGCAATTCCACCCGGAAAAGTCCGGAGACGCCGGTGCCCAACTCCTCAAGAACTGGATCGCCACACTGTAAAAAGCATGAAGCTCCCTCTGACGAGAGAGCTCAAATCGTGTATATGTAACTGAAGAAAGGCTCTTCTTATGTCGTTGACTCTGCTGCCCGCCGTCGATGTACGCGATGGCAAGGCCGTGCGCCTACGCCAGGGTGAATCCGGTTCCGAAACCGATTACGGTTCGCCGTTCGAGGCCGCCCGTACTTGGGTTGAGGCCGGTGCCGAATGGATTCACCTGGTCGACCTTGATGCCGCTTTTGGTACGGGCAACAATCGCGATCAGCTGCGAGAAATCGTTCACGAGCTTGGTGACCGCGTGAACATCGAACTGTCCGGCGGCGTGCGCGATGACGCTTCGTTGGACGCGGCCCTTGAGGCCGGTGCCGCCCGAGTGAACATCGGCACCGCCGCTTTGGAGAATCCGGATTGGACCGCTTCGGTCATCAAGAAGTACGGCGACCGCGTGGCTGTTGGTCTGGATGTGCGCGGTCACACACTGGCGGCGCGCGGCTGGACACGCGAAGGCGGTGACCTGTTTGAGACCATGAAGTTCCTTGACTCCGTGGGCTGCTCGCGTTATGTGGTCACCGACGTGGCCAAGGACGGCATGATGTCCGGCCCGAACATCCAACTGCTGCGTGAAGTCGCCGAACGCACCGACGCCAAGGTCACGGCTTCCGGTGGTATCTCCAAGCTGGACGATTTGCGCGCCATCAAGGAACTGGCTGAAATTGGTGTTGATTCTGCCATCCTCGGCAAGTCCCTCTATGCACGTGCGTTCACGCTCCAGGAAGCGCTCGCAGTCGCGAAGTAGGCAAAGGACTCGCCTTGGCGAGACTGTTAATCTGCCTTCGCTCAGCTATCGCTTCACTCAGGTCTCGCCTACGGACAGCCCACTGGGCTGTCCGCTTAACGGCTCAGCACGGGAGGTCGCCGGATTTGAGGAGTTTCTTGAAGACGGCGTAGTCTTCATCATTCTGTTCGGCGTAGCTGACGGCGAATGAGGCGATGGCCTGGTCGAATTCGTCGGTGCCACCCATGTAATTGGCGATCGCGATCGAATCGCCGGTTCGCTCATAGTCACTACCATAGTGCCGTGCCGGCATGGGCCCGAGCCATGCCTGACATGCGGACCGGGGCATGTTGATGAAATATCGCGACTCGCTGGTGACGAACAGTGAGATGTTAACGCCCCTCGTAACACGGTTATGGAACGATAGGCGACTATGGATAAACAGCAGGAGTTTGCGCTGCGCACGGTCGAAGAACGCGACGTGCGCTTTATTCGTCTGTGGTTCACGGACGTGTTGGGAACACTGAAGTCCGTGGCGATTGCTCCGGCCGAACTGGAAGCCGCGTTCGAGGAGGGGCTCGGCTTCGACGGCTCCGCCATCGAGGGCATGACCCGTGTATCCGAGGACGACATGATCGTCCAGCCCGACCCTTCGACGTTCCAGATTCTGCCGTGGCGGGGCGGCCCGCAAGGCACGGCCCGCATGTTCTGCGACATCCTGACCCCGGACGGCGAACCCTCGCTCGGCGATCCCCGGCATGTGCTGAAGCGCACGCTCGCCAAGGCCAAGGACAAGGGCTTCACGTTCTACGTGCATCCGGAAATCGAGTTCTACCTGTTCGAAAGCCAGGACGACTGGTCCAAGACCCCGACCCCGATCGACGAGGGCGGCTACTTCGACCACGTGCCTCGCAGCCCAGGCATGGACTTCCGCCGCGCCACCGTGAACATGCTCGAGCAAATGGGCATCTCGGTGGAATACTCGCACCATGAGGCGGGGCCAGGCCAGAACGAGATCGATCTGCGATACGCGGACGCGCTCACCATGGCCGACAACATCATGACATTCCGTACGGTGGTCAAGGAGATTTCCTTGGAGCGCGGCATCCACGCCAGCTTTATGCCCAAGCCCCTGGCCGACGCGCCCGGTTCCGGCATGCACACGCACCTGAGCCTGTTCGAAGGCGATTCCAACGCCTTCTACGAGGCCGGTCAGGAGTTCAACATGTCCCTGACCGCCCGCCAGTTCGCCGCCGGCGTCCTGTACCATGCGGCCGAAATCTGCGCGGTCACCGACCAGTACGTCAACTCGTACAAGCGCCTGTGGGGCGGCAACGAGGCGCCGAGCTACATCTGCTGGGGCCACAACAACCGTTCCGCGCTGCTGCGTATCCCGCAGTACAAGCCGGGCAAGGGCAACTCCGCGCGCATGGAGTTCCGTGCGCTCGACCCGGTGGCCAACCCATACCTTGCCTACTCGGTGCTGTTGGCCGCCGGTCTCGATGGCATCGATAAGCAGATGCAGTTGGGCGAGCCCACCAGTGATGACGTGTGGGAGCTCACCGACGGCGAACGTCAGGCCATGGGCATCCAGCCGCTGCCGCGCTCGCTGGACGAGGCGCTGAAGATCATGGAGAAATCCGACTTCGTGGCCGACGTGCTCGGTGAGCACGCCTTCGGCTACTTCCTGGATAACAAGCACCAGGAGTGGGAGGACTATAATCATCAGGTCACGCCGTTCGAACTGAAGAAGTACCTGCCGAAGCTGTGATGGAGGAGAGTGTCCCGAGATGAACGCACCGATGGACGGAGCAGGTGCCGGTCGTTTCTTCAACCCGCAGGTCGCCGTCCTGGTGACCGTCACCTTCATGCTGGGCATGAGTGAATTCGTGGTGGTCGGCATCCTTCCCGACATCGCCTCCGGCCTTCGGGTCTCCGAGGTGACCGCGGGCAATCTGGTGGCCCTCTTCGCGTTCGTGTACGCGCCCTGCACGCCGCTCGGCTCCGCCCTGTCAGCGCGGTTCCCCCGCTTCGCCACCTATATGGCGCTGATGGGCGTGTTCCTGGCGGGCAATGTCCTGTGCGTCCTCGCGCCGAACTATCCGGTGCTGCTGGTCGCCCGGCTGCTCATCGCGTCGGTGTCCGGCACGCTGGTGGCCGTTTCCATGACCTTCGCGCCCGACGTGACCGAGGACAGATACCGCACCAAGTTCATCGCCTGGGTGTTTTCGGGATTCTCCATCGCCTCCGTGGTCGGTGTGCCGGTTGGCACTTGGGTTGCCGCCGCCTTCGGCTGGCGGGCTTCCTTCGCCCTGATTTCGATCCTCACCGCCATGCTGATGGCGCTGATGGCCGTGGTGCTGCCGCGTAATTCCCACCCGGCGCGAATCGGGTTCCTCCGGCAGTTCCGCCTGTTCTTCGACCGTCGCATCCAGCTTGGCGTGGCGGACGTGGTGTTCGGTGCGGCCGCATCCTATGTCTTCTACACCTATCTGACGCCTATCATGCGCGACGAGATCGGTGTGCCCGAGCACATGATCAGCATCGGCCTGGTGATATACGGTTGCGCCTGCCTGTGGAGCAACCTGTACGGCGGCACGTTGGCCGACAAGGGACATGGCGTGGAGCCGTTGACCCACATGCGCCCGGTCTACGGCGCTCAGGCCGTCTGCCTGTGCCTGCTGGCGTTCGCGTCGCTGGTGCCGGTCGCCGGAGCGCTGCTGCTGGTGGCGCTCGGCATGTTCATGTACCTGCAGAACGCCTCCTCCCAGGTGCTGTACATGGACGTGGCGTACCAGTCCCACCCCGGTTCGGTGAATCTGGCCGCTTCTCTGAATTCCATGTCGTTCAACATCGGCATCGCCATCGGCTCCGCGGTCGGGGGCATGGTCAACGACGCCCTTGGTCTGGCTTGGCTTGGCCCGTTCGGCGCGATTTTCGCGCTGCTCGCGGTCGGCACCACGACCCTGCTGCGTCCGTACGTCAGCCCGGTCGGGGAATGACGGGTGGCGTGACGCGCGGGAACGAAGGGTTTTTCCCGCGTGTCCCCGCGGCATGCCTTATCCGCCGATTGCCGTCCATTGATAACCTGCTATCCAAATAACCGATAAGGCCACAGCATGTCATCCTGCTGCGAAACCTTAATGTTAGGACACCGGCTGCAGGGGGACCCGGCTCACGGGCGCCCACCTGCGCGGATTGATGATTATCGGCATGTTCAGCGTGAAAATGGGGATGACAATATGACGGATGCGACTGCGAAAGCCGCGCCGAAGGCGGAAAGACGGCGGCGCGTTCTCCATTCCGGCGCTCGCTCATCGATAGTGGTCGGCGGCGCCATCGTGCTGTTCTTCGTGCTGCTGGCGGTGCTGGCCGGGCCGTTGTCGGCCATCACCGGCAACGACCCGTACGCCGAGCATCCCGAGGCCTTGGGTGCCGGGTCGGTGCCGGCCGGATTCGGCGGCGGCATCAGTGCCCGGCACTGGTTCGGCGTCACCCCGCTGCGCGGCGTCGACCTGTTCTCCATCGTGGCGTACGGCTCACGGATCTCGCTGGGCATCGGCGTCGTCTCGTCGGTCATCTCGCTGGTCATCGGCGTGGCGCTCGGGCTGCTGGCCGGCTATTTCCCCGGGTTGGTCGATGCGCTGATCTCGCGCACGATGGACGTCTTCTTCGGCTTCCCGTTCCTGATCTTCGCGATCGCGCTGTCGGCGGTGGTGCCGCAGAGCTTCCCGAGGCCGGTGCTGCTGACGCTAGTGCTCGGATTCTTCGGATGGCCCGGCATCGCGCGTCTTGTCCGGGGGCAGACGCTGACGCTGAGCAAGCGCAATTTCGCCGTCGCGTCCAAGGTGATGGGCGCCTCGCCTGCCCATGTGCTGTGGCATCAGATCCTGCCGAACCTCATGCCGCTGCTCATCGTCAACATCACGCTGTCGATCCCCGGGCGCATCGGCGCCGAGGCGGGCCTGTCGTTCCTCGGCGTCGGCATGAACCCGCCGACGCCCTCATGGGGCCGGTCCATCTCCGACGCCGTGCAGTGGGCCCTGGTCGACCCGATGTATCTGATCTTCCCGGGCGCCGCCCTGTTCCTGCTGACCTTCGGCTTCAACCTGCTTGGCGATGGCCTGAGCGACGCCATCGACCCGCGCAAGGGGGTGCGTGCATGAGAATCCTGCAATACATCGGCAAGCGCGTGGCGAGCTCGATCGTCGTCATCCTGCTCATCACGCTGGCGCTGTTCCTGATCTTCTTCCTGCTGCCGACCAATCCGGCGCAGCTGTCGTGCGGCAAGCCGTGCACGCCCGAGCAGCTGCAGCGGGTCTCCGCCTTCATGGGCACCGACAAGCCGTGGTACGAGCAGATGGGCAATTACGTGGCGGGCATCTTCGTCGGGCGCACCTTCGGCAGCGGCGGCGGCGCCGTGGTCTGCTCGGCGCCATGCCTCGGGTATTCGTTCCGTCTCAACGAATCGGTGAGCCAGCTGATCCTCGACCGCTTCCCGATCACCGCGTCGATCGCGGTCGGCGCGGCCGTGCTGTGGCTGGTCATCGGCGTGGCGACCGGCGTGTGGGCGGCCCTCAAGCGCGATACGCTGATCGACCGCACGCTGCTCGGGCTGTCGATCGTGGGCGTTTCGGCACCGTCATACCTGATCGGTCTGCTGACGGTGATCGCCTTTTCGCTGGTGCTGCAGATATTCCCCAGCGGCGGGTACGTGAACTTCCACGACGACCCCGTCGGCTGGTTCACACATCTGCTGCTGCCGTGGCTGGTGCTGGCCGTGCTCAGCGCCGCCGGCTACACCAGGGTCACCCGCACGCAGATGATCGGCGAGCTGAGCCAGGACTACATCCGCACCGCCCGCTCCAAGGGCGTGCCCGAATCGGTGATCGTCTTCAAGCACGCGCTGCGCAACGCGCTGCTGCCCGTGATGACCATGTTCGGCCTCGATCTGGGCGGGCTGCTCGGCGGCGCGGTGCTCACCGAGAAGGTGTTCTCGATGCAGGGGCTCGGCTCGCTGCTGCTCGATTCCGTGTCGAACCTCGACCTGCAGGTGCTGGTCGGCGCGACGATATTCGCCGCCGTGCTGGTCATCGTCGCCAACCTGATCGTGGACATCTGCTACAGCCTGCTCGACCCCAGGGTCGCGCTCGGCACGAAGTAGTGCGGCTGCGGCCGCACCACGCGATACTCGCCGGTCTGCTCCACGGACCGGCACCGATAGAGAGGAAAACCATCATGAAGAACAACGCATGGCGCGTATTCGCGGCGGGGGCTTGTGCCGCGGTACTGGCGCTGTCCGGCTGCGGCGCGTCCAACGACAACGCCGCCACCGGCTCGGCGAGCGGCACCACCGTCAAGGGCGGCACGCTGAACGTGCTGCTGTCCAGCACGGAGATGGATCTGGACCCGGCCAAGAGCCAGGGTCTGCCGACCACCACGAACGGCAACATCTTCCGCCGCCTGACCGCGTGGAAGATCACCGACAAGGGCGAGACGAAGGTCGTGCCCGATCTGGCCACCGACACCGGCAAGTCGAGCGACGACGGCAAGACGTGGACGTACACGCTCAAGGACGGGCTCAAGTTCTCCGACGGCACGCCCATCACCTCCAAGGACGTCAAGTACGGGCTGGAGCGTTCCTTCGCCGACTCGCTGACCGGCGGCCTGAGCTACCACAAGACGCTGCTCGAGGGCGCGCAGGACTACCACGGCCCGTTCGACGGCCAGGAGCTCAGCTCCATCGAGACGCCGAACGACAAGACCATCATCTTCCACCTCAACGCGCCGTTCGGCGACTGGCCGTGGGTCGTCTCGCTCGCCGCGTTCACCCCCGTGCCCGACGGCAAGGGCCCGGCGTCCGGCTACGGCAAGCTGCCGGTGGCCTCCGGCCCGTACAAGGTCGAGTCGAACGAGGCTGGCAAGCAGGCCGTCTTCGTGCGCAACACCTACTGGGACAAGAAGACCGATCCGGTGCGCACCGCGGGCCCAGACAAGATCGTGTTCAAGATGGGACAGGACACCTCGGTGGCCGCCCAGTCGATCATGCAGGGCACCGGTGAGGGCAAGAACTCGTTCCTGTCCGGATTCGTGCCGGCCGCGCAGCTCGCGCAGGCGCAGGCCAACCCGAACTACAAGAAGCTGCTGACCACCAGCGGCGACGGCGCGCTGGAATACCTCGCCATCAACACCCAACACGTGAAGAACGCGAAGATTCGCCAAGCGCTGCAGTACGCGGTCGACAAGAAGGCCTACCAGACGGCTTCCGGCGGCGAGATCGCCGGCAACTTCGCCACCACGCTCATCACGCCCGGCATCGAGGGCCGCGAGGACTACGACCTGTACAAGGCCGATCCGACCGGCGACGTGGACAAGGCCAAGCAGCTGATCAAGGAGTCGGGCGAGCAGGCCCCGACCCTCAAGCTCATCGCCACCTCCGCTCAGGCCGAAACCGCCTCCTCGATCCAGACGAGCCTCAAACGGGCCGGCGTCAAGGTGGACATCCAGACACTCAACGACGATGTGTATTCCGATACGCTGACCAACGACAAGGGCGACTACGATCTGGCCATCAGCTCGTGGCAGCCCGACTTCCCGTCGCCCTACGCCAACATCTCCCCGCTGTTCGACTCCTCGCAGATCGGCCACGGCAACTACAACCTGGCCCGTTACTCGAACCCGAAGGTCGACGAGCTGATCAAGAAGGCCACCGAGACCATCGATCAGACCGAGGCCGGCAAGATCTGGGCCGAGGCCGACAAGACGATCATGGACGACGCGCCGGTCGTGCCGCTGATCTATTCGAAGAACACGTTCATCCACGGATCGAACGTGACCAACTTCGTCATCGGCAACTTCCCGGCATACCCGGACTACACGCAGGTCTCGCTCGCCAGCGCGAACTGAGCCGGCATCCGCATCCGGCGCGCGCCGGCGGCATGGTCCGCTGGCGCGCGCCGGACGCATTCCAACGCTTGTGCATCCAAGGAGCTTCCAATGAGTGAACCACGCGCGATCGTGACCGTGGACGGTCTGGCCGTCAGCTTCGACGAGCGGGAGGTGACCCACGGCGTCAGCCTCAGGCTGTTCCCGGGGCGCATCACCGCTCTGGTCGGCGAATCCGGCTCCGGCAAGTCGGTGACGGCGATGGCGCTGCCCCGTCTCGATCCGTCGGTGGCCAGCGTGAAGGGCCACGCGTACCTCGACGACGCCCTTGTGGATGACGGGCCGGACTCCGGTCCGGGCGGCGACGGCAAGGACGCCGCCGGCCGCGGCATCGATCTGCTGGCCGCCGACGCGCCGCTGCAATGCATCCGCGGCGAATACATCGGCACGGTGTTCCAGGAACCGTCCACCGCGTTCAATCCGGTGTTCACGCTCGGCGTACAGGTCGCGGAATCGCTCAAATACCACCAGAAGCAGCTCAGCGCCGCCGAGCGCAAGGCCAAGGTGCTCGAACAGCTGCGCGAGGTCGGGCTCGACGACGCCGAACGCGTGTGGTCGTCGTACCCGCATGAGCTGTCGGGCGGCCAGCTGCAGCGCGTGATGATCGCCATGGCGATCATCAACCGACCCAAGGTACTCATCGCCGACGAGCCGACCACCGCGCTCGACGTGACCACGCAGAAGGCGATTCTCGCCCTGATCTCCTCGCTGGCGGTCGACCTCGATCTGGCCGTGCTGCTCATCACCCACGACATGGGCGTGGTGTGGCAGGCCGCGCAGGACGTGTACGTGATGCACAACGGCGTGATCGTCGAGCAGGGGAGCGTCGCGCAGGTCTTCCGCCACCCGTCCGACGACTACACGCGGATGCTGCTCGACGCCGTGCCGCGTCTGCGCATCGACGAGCATGCGGCAGACGGCGAACATGCGGCCGGCGGCGAACGCATCACGGAAAGCGACGCGCCCGGCGGCGGCAGGCGCATCACGCAGGTGAACGACGTGGCCGTGTCGTACAAGGCCGGCAGCTTCGCCGTCAAGGACATCTCGTTCGATTTGGTGGCCGGCAGGACCCGCGCGCTGGTGGGCGAATCGGGAGCCGGCAAGACCACGATCGCCAAGGTGATCTCCGGCCAGCTCGCGCCAACCTCGGGCACGGTGCTCATCGAGGGGGAGGATCTCGCCAAGGCGCATGGCAGGCGCAAGCGCGAGATCCTGAAGCATATGGGCTATGTGTTCCAGGACAGCGGATCGGCGCTCAACCCGCGCAAGTCCGTGGCATGGAGCATCGGCGAGCCGATGCTCGTGCAGGGCGGGCTCAGCGAGACGGACCGGCGCAAGCGCGTCCTTGAATTGCTCGATCAGGTGGAGCTGCCCGCCGATGTGGCCGGCCGGTTCCCGCACCAGCTGTCGGGCGGCCAGCGCCAGCGCGTCGGCATCGCGCGCGCCTTGGCGCTCAACCCGTCGCTGCTCATCGCCGACGAGCCGACGTCGTCGCTGGACGTGACCGTGCAGCGCAAGGTGCTCGACCTGCTGCGCCGGCTGCAGCGCGAGCACGGTTTCGCATGCCTGTTCATCACCCATGACCTGGGCATCGTGCAGGAGGTGTCCGACGTGATCACGGTGCTGCGCCACGGGCGCGTCGTGGAGAGCGGGGAGACCGGCCGTGTGCTCAACCATCCCAAGGCCGAGTACACGCGTACCCTGCTCGACGCCTCCCCGAAGATCGACCTGTGAGCCGTGCCGCCCGTCATCCGGCCGGCTCTCCGGCCGTGCGGCGGGGCGGCGACGGCGCGGATGACACCTAGCCTTACTGTGGTTTCGGTTTTTTGCCGTTCCCGCCCCTATCGGCGCGCGGCACCGAACCAGTTGGTGTAGATGAGGGCGAAGTTGCGGTTGCCGTAGCTGGAGCATGAGTCGCCCTCGCCGAACCCGGCCGCCAGCGAGGCGTCGTTCGGCTGGTAGGGCGTGTAGATGTAGAGCAGCGCGGTCGCCGTGTTCTCGATGTACACGTTGGTGCCGCCGCACCCGGCATCCGGGTGGTACTGGATGTAGTTCAGCGCGTTGGCGTGATAGCCGTAGGCGCTTTCATGCGCCACATAGTATTGGTAGCGGTGCGCCGCCCCGTACACCTGTCTGAAGAAGCCGGCATAGGCCGGATCGCAGTTCGCGTCGTCCGGGCAGCTCAGTCCCATGGCGGCCTTGTACTGGAAGCCCGTCGGATCGACGGCCGTGACCAGGTGCTGCTCCTTCTGCATCACGGTGAGCAGCACCTTCTGGCTGATGCCGCACGCGCGCGCCGACTTGTCGATGATCGCGGCCGCGGTCTCCTTTCTCGCGCCCTCGTACGCCGCGCAATACTCGTTCGCCGCCTGGTCCTCGGTGTCGAAGGTCATGGTTTTCAGGCACCGGGAACCGCTGCACGCCGCGCCCTGCTTGTCGAGGAACGACTGGACCTCGGCCTCGCTCATCGCATTGGCGTTGAAGAACTGGCCGTCCGAGATGATGTCGCCGGGATTGAAGTCGTATTGCTGCGTCAGCTGCAGCTGGCGGGCCTCGGCCTCCTGCACGTCGCGACGCCACTGGACGACCCGCACAGTGCCCACGACCAGCGCGACCACGCATGCGGCCGCCACCACGGTGACCAGCACAGCCGCGACGCGCTGCGCCAACCCGGCCCGCTTCCACCAGCGCGCCGGGCTGAGCGGATACCTGCGATTGCGCGGGCGTTTGCCCGGGCGACGTTTGCGATTGCCGCCTGACACGCCCCGCCCCGCGACAATCACGTTCGCCCTGCCGCGCGGATTGGCCGGCTTGCGCCGTTGCGTCGTCGCCATCGCTACGCCAGTGCCTTCTTGATGCGCTGCAGGCTCACCGGCTTGGCGGTGCCGAGTTCCTGCGCCCACAGGGACACGTAGAATTCCTCGAGCATCCAGCGGGCGGCGGTCGCCTGCTTCATCAGCGTCTCGTGGCGGGGGCCGGCCGGTTCCGCCTTGGCCTTGGCCATCGCCTTGTCGACCAGCGTGCGGGCCTCGTCGGCCTCCCACGCCCATCGCACGTCGCGGTTCTTGTCGGTCTTCGCCTTGGCCAGGCGCATGAGATCGGCCTGCAGGTATCGGGAGATGTTCGCCAGCGCGTCCGGGGGAGCGGCGCCGACGAATCCGGGGAACACCAGCGTGGCGATGTGCTCGCGCACCGACTGCAGCACCGACAGCATCGGCAAGTCGGCCTTGCCGCCAGTGGCCTTGTCGACTTCGGCATAAGCCTTGAGCACGGCGATCACGTCATGCGCCACCTGATAGACGGTGTCCTCGTACACTTCGCGCACATCGAGCACCGCATTGGCCAACGCCTCATCGTCCGAGAGCCTGTCGACATTCGGCATCAGCCGTTTGACCGTGGCCAGCTGCAGGTCTTCGACCAGATCCTTGGTGAACTTGTACGGAGCAGAAGCCAGCATCAACGCCTCGGTACCCAGCCAGCGCGACGAAATGCGTTCGGCCGGCAACCGCAGCGCATCCAATGCGCCACGCCAGAGCATCGTGGCCCGGGACTCGGTGGTGGCACCCGCCTTATGCAACAGGTTCGCCTGACTGACCAGCTTGCCCTGTTCTCCAGCCTGATCGGCCTGCTTCTTGACCATTTGACGGGCCGACGCCTCCGCCTGCGCGGCGAACTTGCGTTGCAGCGCCTTCAGATCCTTGGACACACCCAGCACCTTGACGGGGCCGCGCGCATGCCGGCGTCCACGAGGGTGCTTGCCGGCCGGCAGTTGCTGCTCCACCGAGAACGTGACCCTGAGATACGGGGAAAGACGCTCGACCAGTTCCGGCCCCAACACTTCGGGATGAATCTGCGCACCCTTGGTGGCGATGGCCGCCTTGGTGAACACATGTGCCAAATCAGGCCAGCCAACGGTCGTGCCATCCTCATCCACCGGCGGCAGATTCGGCTTCTGCTGCGAGCCCGAGCCCGGCAGATCCGGGTAATGCTCGTCGATCCAGTCACGAATCGCACACGCGGCATCCGGGGCCGGCACGAACTGGACGCGCAGCTGCTTGGGCAGCGCCTTGATCATCGACAGGATAAGCTCATCCAACAGGCCCGGCACATTCCATGTGAACTGGTCGGGCGTGATACGCGAGAGCGCCTTCAACGGCACATGCACGGTGACGCCGTCGGCCGGGTCGGCCGGATCGTACACGTAGCTCAAACGCAGGTCGATGGGTTGGCCGTCCGATCCGGTCGTATGCCAATGGTCGGGGTAATCGTCCAGACTCACCGAATCGCTGGATGCCAGACGCTCCACCTTGGCCGGGTCGAAATCAAGCAGACTCGGCTGACGGTCATGCTCGGACTTCCACCATTTCGCCAGATCGGCCACGCTGGTCACATCGTTGGGAATGACCGCGTTGTAGAAGTCGAACAGATCCTCGTCGGACACGGTATCCGCCAGCTGGCGAGTGCGGCTCGCATCATCGGCGGCATCCTCGAGAATGTCGCGGTTCTTGCCCACAAAGTCGTCGTAACTGAAACGCTGCTGAATATCGCCCTCGACCAGACCCTGGCGAATCAGGAAGTCGCGCGCCTCAAGCGGATTGATGCGTCCCCACTGCACGGCACGGTCCTGTACGATCGGCAGACCATACAGCAGCACGCGCGCGGTGGCCACAGCCGAGCCACGCGAACCCGACCAGTGCGGCTCCGCATACGTGGTGCGGGTCAATTGGCCGGCCAACGGTTCGGCCCACGTCGGGTCGATGGCCGCCGAATAGCGGGCCCACAGGCGAGAGGTCTCCACCAGTTCGGTGCTCATCACCCATGACGGGGTCTTCTTGGCCACGGCGGAGGCGGGGAACAGGGCGAAACGGGTGCCGCGCGCGCCCTGATAATCGTTCTTCGACTGCTTCTGGGCGCGTTTCATCGCACGGGCGCGCGCCGCACCGGTCAGCCCTGCGAAATCGGATGCCTTGGGCTCACGCACCACCTGCATGCCCATCATCGACAGCAATCCGGCGAGCATCGACTTGTGGATGCCATCCGCATCCCACGAGCAGCACAGCGAATGCGCGGCCTGCTGATTCAACGGCATCTGGCGAATCTCCAAGCCTGGGCGGGAGGCGGGCAGCGGGTCGCCGACCTTGAACTTCAGCTCCTTGCACATCTGGCGTAGCTGGGAGACGAGATCCTTCCACTGGCGCATCCTGAGCCAGCTGAAATACTCGGCTTTGCAGATGCGTCGCAGCGCGTTGTTGCTCGGGTCGCCGTCCGCCTGGAACACGCGGTCCCAGATGTTCAGGGCCGTCAGGAAGTCGGAGGTCTCATCCGCGTACCGGTTGTGGATACGGTCGGCATCCTCACGCTTGTCGTCCGGGCGTTCACGTGGGTCCTGCAAGCTCAGGAACGCCACGACCACGAGCACCTGGGCCAGAAGATTCGGCGAACCGGTTTTCGCGGCCTCGATAACCATACGTCCCAGACGCACGTCGATGGGGATGCGCGCCAGCTGACGGCCGGTATGGGTGAGCGTCACCTCGCCGCGCTTGCGGCCGATGGCCTTGAGCTCGGTGAGCTCATTGAAACCGTCCGACACGGCCTTCATATCCGGCGGATCGATGAACCCGAAGTTCGTGACGTCCTCGGCCGTGCGGGCCACGCCCACCGACAGCATGTGAAGCACCACGGCACCCAGCGAGGTACGCAGGATTTCCGGCTCCGTGAAGCGCGGTCGGGTCTCGTAATCCTCACGCGAATACAGGCGGATCGCGATGCCGTCGGCCACGCGGCCGCATCGGCCGGACCTCTGGTCGGCACTGGCCTGGCTGATCGGCTCGATCGGCAGACGCTGGACCTTTGCGGTCTTCGAATACCGGGAGATACGGGCGGAACCGGGGTCCACCACGTAGCGGATGCCGGGCACGGTCAGCGAGGTCTCAGCCACATTGGTGGCGATGACGATGCGCTGGTGAAGGTGCGATTCGAACACCTTGTGCTGGTCGGCGGCGGACAATCGCGCGAACAGCGGCATGATCTCGATGGCATCCGGCCGGCGCATGTCGTCGGCGCGCGGGCCGTAATGATGCCGCAGTGCGGCCTCGAACTCGTGGATGTCGCGCTCGCCGGAGGCGAAGACCAGAATATCGCGGGGACCGCGCTCGTGGGAGGAGTGGATCACCAGTTCGGCGCAGGCTCGGGCCACGGCCGTGGGCATATCGGTGATGCCGTCATCGGCATAGGAGGCACCGGACCGGCCGCGGGGCCGGTCGGAATCGGATTCCGCGATGGCGCTGGCCAGCTCGTCGTAATCGGCGTCACCGGGGCGGGCGCCCACCGCGAATCCCGGCACTTCGCGCATCAACGCGGGCGCGGTGCCAAGCGGCTCGTAGACCACCTGCACGGGGAAGGTGCGGCCGGAAACCTCGATTACCGGCACCTTCTCATGCAAGGCATGCTCGAAATGCTCCTGGAACTTGACCGAATCGATGGTCGCGGAGGTAATGATGAGCTTCAGATCGCGGCGCTGAGGCAGCAGTGCCGTCAGATAGCCGAGCAGAAAGTCGATGTTAAGACTGCGCTCATGCGCCTCGTCGATGATGATCGTATCGTATTGGGTGAGTTTCGGATCGCGCTGGATCTGGGCGAGCAGAATACCGTCGGTCACGACCCTCAATCGCGTGCTGGGCGAGCTTTCGTCGATGAAACGCACCTGATAACCGACCTCGTCACCGAGCTTCACGCCCATCTCCGAGGCGATACGTTCGGCCACCGTACGCGCGGCGATGCGGCGAGGCTGGGTGTGCACGATCTGCTTGCCGTGCGTGCCACGGCCAAGCTCAAGCAGGATTTTCGGCAGCTGTGTGGTTTTGCCCGAACCGGTCTGTCCGGACACAATAACGACTTGGGAACGTTTGACCGCGCTGGCTATCTCATCACGCGCGGCAGATACGGGAAGTTCTGCAGGATACTCATATTTCATGACGAACTTCAATGATACGGAAGCCCTTGGAGCTCGCGTATTTGCTCGCAGTGAACCCCTCGCCGAGCGCATCGTCCAGCCAGGGGATCAGCGAATCGGAGCCGAGATTCTTCTGCACTACGAGATAGGCGGTGCCGCCCACCTTGAGCTTCGGCAGCCAAGCCATAAGCAACGTATGCAGCGCTTCCTTGCCGACTCGGATCGGCGGATTCGACCAAATCGCATCAAACGTGAGGTCGTCCGGCACCGTCTCGCAGAACGCCGGCTGGTTCTCGGCGGGCAGGGGAGTGCTGGACTCGTCCACCTGAGCCGTATGAATGTTCGTGCGGCCGTTCGCCTGTGCGTTGGCATGGGTCAGGTCCAGCGCGCGCTCGTTGACATCCACCGCCCACACGTTCGCTTCGGGCGACTCAAACGCCAATGTCAGGGCGATAGGGCCCCAGCCGCAGCCCAAATCCAGGAAATCGCCGGTAAGCGGCGGCTCGGGCGCATGCTTCAGCAATACCGACGTACCGAGGTCCACGCGCGAGCCGGAGAACACGCCGTTCGACACCTGAGCGGTCGTCTCATGGCCGCGCAACGTTACGTTCAATGTGCGGCGCACATCCTTCGACGCGGGTTCCGCAGAGAAATACTGTTCTGCCATGGTCGCTCCATTTCTGCGGGATTCGCCGCTCTCGTATGCCGACCTGTATCAGCCGGCCTATGCCGGTACGTGCCGATCTATGCCAGCATGTCACCTCATGTGATGATAATAAAGGACCATAGAAGAATCGTGAACCATTCCAACCAAACGAGGCGCACTTGACCGACAACACCCAGTACACCGACATCGACCGCGGCAACAACGACGTTACCCCTGAAGGTGTGCTGGCCGGGCAGTCCGAAGTGCTGCTCGACGACAGCCAGCGCGCGACCGGCTGGCATGAGGACGCCAACCAGGAATGGGAGGAGCGCGAGGCCCGCAACGAGCTCAAGCATGTCGCCGGTCTCGGCGAGCTGCAGGACGTCACCGAAGTCGAATACCGCAAGGTGCGTCTGGAACGTGTGGTGCTCGTCGGCGTCTGGTCGTCCGCCGTCACCACGCAAGCCAAGGCCGAGGAATCGTTGAGGGAGTTGGCGGCGCTCGCCGAAACCGCCGGTGCGGTGGTATGCGATGGTTTGCTGCAGCATCGCTCCAAGCCGGATGCAGCCACGTACGTTGGTTCCGGCAAAGCCAAGGAGATTGCCGACATCGTGGCGCGTGAGGAAGCCGATACGATTATCGTGGACGACGACCTGCCGCCGTCACAGCGCCGTGCATTGGAGGACGCCGCCAAAGTCAAGGTGGTGGATCGCACCGCGGTGATTCTGGACATCTTCGCCCAGCACGCCACCTCGCGTGAAGGTAAGGCGCAGGTGGAGTTGGCGCAGCTCGAATACATGCTGCCCCGACTGCGTGGTTGGGGTGGTTCGCTGTCCCGCCAGGCCGGCGGTCGCGCGGCCGGCGCGGATGCGGGCATCGGATCGCGAGGCCCGGGCGAGACCAAAATCGAAATGGACCGTCGTGTGATTCGCACGCGTATCGCCAGACTGCGCCGTCAGATTCGTGAGATGGCCCCGGCGCGTGAGGTCAAGCGCGGTTCGCGCCGTCGCTTCGGCCTGCCCACAGTGGCCGTGGTCGGCTACACGAACGCCGGCAAATCCTCGTTGACCAACCGTCTGACCGGCTCGGCCGAACTGGTGGAAAACGCGCTGTTCGCCACATTGGACACGGCCGTGCGCCGCGCCAAAACCCGCGACGGACGCGCTTACGCCTATGTGGACACGGTCGGTTTCGTGCGCCGCCTGCCCACCCAGCTGGTCGAGGCGTTCAAATCCACCCTGGAAGAGGTGGCCGAGGCCGATGTGATCCTGCACGTGGTCGATGGCTCACACCCTGACCCGTTCTCTCAGGTCGATGCGGTCAACGATGTGTTGGCGGACATCGAAGGCACGGCCTCGATTCCTCGTATTCTCGTATTCAACAAGGCCGATCAGGCGGACGAGACAACTCGTGAACGACTTGCCGCACTGCAGCCGGATGCGTTCATCGTCTCCGCCTATACCGGTGAGGGATTGGACGAGCTGCGTACCGCGGTCGAAAGTCTGCTGCCGGTCCCGCATGTGCATGTCAACGCTCTGCTGCCGTATACCGCTGGCTCCCTGATCTCTCGTGTACGCGAATACGGCAAGGTAGACAAGGTGGAGTACCGCGATGATGGCATACAGCTTGAAGCGGACGTTGACGCCCATCTTGCCGCTCAGGTGGTCGATCAGTCCATTGACTAACGTGATAAACATCACAGTTTGTTTGGGAGCGCTAACAACCGTTGAGAACAATACCATACCGTTATCAAACAGGGTGGTGCGCTGGTAGCAAAACGTCTTAGCGGGTTTATAGAGTGAAGACGTTAGTTACAAGGCCTGCCATTCATCAGCAGACCGCCTTTGAAGAGAGGTTCATCCATCATGGCGGAAACTACCGTTAAGCCCACGAAGCTTGCTGTTATTGGTGCCGGTGCCGTTGGCTCCACCCTTGCCTTCGCCGCCGCCCAGCGTGGCGTCGCTCGCGAGATCGTGCTTGAAGACATCGCCAAGGAGCGCGTGGAAGCCGAAGTGCTTGACATGCAGCACGGCTCCAGCTTCTACCCGACCGTGTCCATCGACGGTTCCGACGATCCTGAGATCTGCCGCGACGCCGACATGGTCGTCATCACCGCTGGTCCGCGTCAGAAGCCGGGCCAGTCCCGCCTGGAGCTCGTTGGCGCTACCGTCAACATCCTCAAGGCCATCATGCCGAACCTGGTCAAGGTGGCTCCGAACGCCATCTACATGCTCATCACCAACCCGGTCGACATCGCCACCCACGTGGCTCAGAAGCTCACCGGTCTGCCCGAGAACCAGGTCTTCGGCTCCGGCACCAACCTGGATTCCGCTCGTCTGCGCTTCCTGATCGCCCAGCAGACCGGCGTCAACGTCAAGAACGTGCACGCCTACATCGCCGGCGAGCACGGCGACTCCGAGGTCCCGCTGTGGGAGTCCGCCACCATCGGTGGCGTTCCCATGTGCGATTGGACCCCGCTGCCCGGCCACAGCCCGCTTGACGCCGCCAAGCGCGAGGAGATCCACCAGGAAGTCAAGAACGCCGCTTACAAGATCATCAACGGTAAGGGTGCCACCAACTACGCCATCGGCATGTCCGGCGTCGACATCATCGAGGCCGTGCTGCGCGACACCAACCGCATCCTGCCGGTGAGCTCCATGCTCAAGGATTTCCACGGCATCTCCGACATCTGCATGTCCGTGCCGACCCTCCTGAACCGTCAGGGCGTCAACAACACCATCAACACCCCGGTCTCCGACAAGGAGCTCGCCGCCCTGAAGCGCTCCGCCGAGACGCTGAAGGAAACCGCCGCCCAGTTCGGCTTCTGATAAAAATCGCTGTACGGAGCGCCTTTCGCACCGCACAAGGCTCGACCTACCTTTGTAGGCCTTCACCTTGTGCGGCACGAAGGTCGCGCATGTACAGCGATTTTCTATACCCTGCTGAATGCTCCCGTTGAGAGCATTTTTTTATTCGTGGAATTCGTTGGGGGAGTGGGAGCTATAGCCCTCGGGCTCGAGCTGGAAGGTGGTGTGGGGGATCGAGACCGGGAAGTGCTCGCGCAGGCAATCCTGCAGTTGGGTGAGGATTGTGGCGGCATCTTCCATGGTGAGGTCTTTGTCAACTACCACGTGGGCCATCAGAATCGGCATGCCGGTGGACACCGTGCTGGCGTGGAGGTCATGCACGGCAAGCACATGCGGCATGCTTTCCAGATGTTCGCGTACCTTATCGAGGTCAAGTCCATCCGGCGTTTCCTCCAGCAGCACCTTGACCGCGTTGTGCAGCAACTTGATGGCGCGCGGAATCATCATCAGTGCGATGACGGCACCGGCCACGGCGTCGAAGCCATTCCATCCGGTGGAGATCATTACCAGGGCAGAGGCCACCACGGCCACCGAGCCAAGTGCGTCATTCATCACCTCGAGGAACGCGGCCTTCATATTCATGTTGTCTTCGCGCTGCGCGGCAAGGATGAAAATCGAGATGATATTTGCGGCAAGACCCAGAATGCCCACGAACAGCAGCAAGCCGATATCGTCGATTTCCGCTTTGGAACCGCCGAACAGACGCATGCCGGCCTCCACCAACGCATAGATGCCAACGACGAGCAGCACCACGGCACCTGCGGCAGCGGTGAGCACCTCAAGCCTGGCCCAGCCCCAAGTACGAGTGTTGTTGGGCTTGCGGCGCATCAGTATGGCGGTGATTGTGGATGCCACCAGCACGGACATGTCGGTGAGCATATGACCGGCATCCACCAGCAGGGCCAGTGAGCCGGTTAAAACGGCCGACACCACTTCGATGAGGAAGACCGAACCGGTGACGGTCAACGTGGCAATCAGCCTGCGCTGGTGCGCGGCAGGGTCTACGGATGTGGATGATGCGGGTGCATGGGTATGAGCCATATGTACTCCTTCGCTCTATCGAGTTGAAACCGCTTCTCAATACCATTTGCGATATGGTCTGAATACGACGAAACCCCGGCGCGAGGCCGGGGTTTCGTAAGCTGTGTGCGACTATAGCACGACCAGCGCGATTCAGCGCACGCTGATCAGCTGGTGGCGAACAGGCTACAATTTGCGCAGTACGGTGACCACCTTGCCCATAATCGTTGCATGTGTGCCGTCGATGGGCGAGTATGCGGGGTTGTGCGGCATCAGCCAGACATGGCCGTTTTCCTTGCGGAAGGTCTTCACCGTGGCCTCGTCATCCAGCAGAGCGGCGACGATATCTCCGTTGACGGCGGAATTCTGTTCTCGCACCACCACATAGTCGCCATCGCAGATAGCGGCATCCACCATGGAATCACCGTGGACTTCCAGCATGAACAGGGTGCCGGAGCCGGTCAGCCGTTCCGGCAGACGCATGACGTCGTCCACATGCTGTTCGGCGGTAATTGGCACACCGGCGGCAATACGGCCGACGAGCGGCACATCGTGTGATTCGGCAATGGCTTCGGCGGGGAATTGGTATATCTCCGCCACATTACTGGTGCTGGTTGCCTCTTCGCTGGCTTGAGAGGGCTTTTCGGCATTCGGGGCGGATCCTGCCACCACCTCGATGGCGCGACCCTTGTTCGCGTTCATGCGGATGAAGCCCTTGTCTTCCAAAACTTGTAGCTGATGCTTGACCGAAGACGGACTTTTGAGCCCGGCGGCATTTCCGATTTCCCGGAAAGAGGGAGCGAAGCCTTGTTCGTCGATATGCGTGCGAATGGCGTCCAACACTTTGCGCTGGCGGTCGGTTAGGGTGGACTCGTCCGGCTTCTGCTTGGGGGAGAAGGGAATGGTGCTCACGTCAGGGCTCCTTTCGTTATGCCACCAGCATAACGTGTTGTTCGCGTGAAATCAAACATCTGTTCGAGTTTCGACTTGACCGTGTCGAACATTTGTGCCATTATAAGAACAGTTGTTCGATAGAACATCTGTTCGAGAGAGGTGGTCGTGATGACTGGTTCGATGGTGATGGCCCCGGCCTGTAGCGCACGTGTAGCTATGCAGCATGCTGGAACGTCCCGCCGGAATGTGCGTGGGAGGATTATCGCAGTGATGGTCGCCTTGGCGCTTGCCTGGTGTGGTTTCGGCGCGTTTACCGCTCAGCGGGCCCAATCGGATACGGGGGCCACGCAGGTGACCAGTTATATCGTGCGGCCGGGGGATACGCTCTGGTCATATGCTTCGGCTATCACGCCTGCTGGTCATGATGTATCGGAAACGGTGGATGAGCTGATTGCGTTGAACAATCTTGAGTCCGGATCATTGCAGGCCGGGCAGCGCATTATTGTTCCGGCTGAGTAAATGAAACCCGAGCGACATGGTTTTTCCGCCCGTACACGTTATTCTGGGGAGCATGCATTGTCCTTTTTGCCAGAACCCCGACACCAAAGTCATTGATACGCGCATTAGCGATGACGGTCATTCCATCCGTCGGCGTCGCGTATGCCCGAAATGCAACAAGCGTTTTACCACGGTGGAAACCAGTATGCTGCTGGTCACTAAACGTTCGGGTGGCGTGGAGCCATTCAGCAGAGACAAAGTGATTTCCGGCGTACGCAAAGCCTGCCAGGGGCGGCCGGTCAGAGAAGAGGATCTGAAGCTGCTGGGACAGAAAGTCGAAGAGGATCTTCGCTCCCGAGGCCTTGCCGAAGTCACCTCAGACGAAGTGGGCAAAGCCATCCTGAAACCGTTGCGTGACTTGGATGTGGTGGCGTACCTTCGATTCGCGAGTGTGTACCAGAACTTTGCAGGTCTGGAGGATTTCCAAAGCGCCATTGATGGTTTGCGTGAATAATATTCGAATGCCATGCACCGTGATATGCGAGTGATTCGCAAACCATGGTGCGCGCCAATCATGAAGCCCTGCACTTATGAAAGAGACCCGTCAACGACGGGTCTCTTTCATATCAATCGAGGATGAGCTGCGTCAGCTGATGACACGCATGCGAATGGTGCCCTCGATGCTACGCAGTGCTTCAAGCGTGGCGGCGCTGGGCTTCTGAGCCACGTCGGTGACCACATAGCCAAGTTCGCCTTCGGTGGCCAGCGACTGGAAGGAAACGTTGATGTTCTCCTCGCCGAGCACACGATTGACATGAGCCAGCACACCAGGAAGATTGTCGTGCAGATGGGCGATACGGCACACACCCTCGCACTCACCGAGGTTGATCTGCGGTAGGTTCACGGACAAGGAGGTAGAACCCCTGAACCAGTAATCCTCAAGACGCTGAGAGACGAAATGGCCGATGGATTCCTGAGCTTCCAAGGTGGAGCCGCCAATATGAGGAGTCAGAATCATATTGTCTTCATTGGCCAGTGAGGTCTCGAACGGATCTCCGCTCTTCTTCGGTTCAACGGGGAACACGTCGACCGCCGCGCCAGACAGATGGCCGGAATCGAGGTGCTGCTTCAGAGCTCCCAGATCGGCGACGAAACCGCGCGAAAGGTTGATGAAAATCGCGTCCTGCTTCATGTGGGCGAATTGGTCTTCGCCGAAGAAGCCGGTGTTCGACTTGCGGCCATCCACGTGCAGGGTCACGGCATCGGACTGTTCCAGCAGTTCGTTGAGGGTGTCGCAACGGTGGGCGTTGCCCAGTGCCAGTTTCTCCTCAATGTCGTAGAACACCACGCGCATGCCGAGGGCCTCGGCCAGTACCGACAGCTGGGAGCCGATGTTGCCGTAGCCTATGATGCCGAGGGTCTTGCCGCGCACTTCATGCGAGCCGGAAGCGGACTTGTCCCACAGGCCATGCTTGATGTGATGCGTGTGTGCGGGAATGCGGCGCATCAAGCAGATGATGTCGCAAATCACCAATTCCACCACGGAACGGGTGTTGGAGTAGGGAGCGTTGAACACGGCGATGCCACGCTTGCCGGCGTACTCCAGATCGACCTGATTGGTGCCGATGCAGAAGCAGCCGACGGCGCTTAGCGTAGGACGCGCATCCAGAACGCGGGCTGTGACGTTGGTCTTGGACCGCACGCCCACCAGGTCCACGCCATCCAGCGCGTCGATGAGCTCGTCCTCGCTCAAGGCGCCCTTCATGGTCTCGACTTCGAAACCGTGGTCACGCAACGACTTGGCCGCGTCGGGGTGAATGTTTTCCAATAACAGTGCTTTGGGCATGCTTCATACCTTAGATGTTCAGGGACTTCTCGTCCGCTTTTGTCCGAACTATAACCAGTTTCTGGGTCGGCCTGGTCATTGCCACGTACAGGTCCGAAGCGGCGACCGGGCGGCTCGGCGCGTCATCCTCGATGAGACCGGGCTCGACCACCACGACGGCATCGAACTCCAGACCCTTGACCGTTTCGGTGCCGCAGACGCTGATTTGCTCATCCCATTCGGGCTGCTCGATGAGCCTTGCGTATTCGGCCGGGTCAAGAATGACGGCCAGTTTGCGGCGCACGGCGTCGCGCACCGGGGCGATGAGATCATCCGGACAGATGACGGCGATGCGGCCGGTGCCGTCTGCCGAAACGAATTGTTCGGCAAGCTGCGCCGCCTGCTCGGCCGTCGTTTCCAGCAAGGACGACATGTCGGGCACCACATTGCGGGACACCGAATCGGGGATGGTGCGCACCGCATTGACCGTGGAGATATAGAGGCCTTCCTTCTCGGCGAATCGTGAGGCAAGTTCGGAAACTTCCTGCGGATTACGGTAGTTGATGGTCAACTCGTTCAGATCCCAGTGGCTTTCGCCGAACAGGCGGTTCATCGATTTGCTCCAGCGTCGGGTGCCACCCAGCGCCGAAGTCTGCGCCACATCGCCCACGATGGTGAACGAGCGGGAGGGGCAACGGCGGATCAACATACGCCAGTCCATGGCGGTCAGTTCCTGCGCTTCATCGACCACGATGTGCCCGTAGGTCCATTCACGGTCGGCCGCGGCCCGCTGCGCGGTCAGCTCAGCGTCGTCCCCGTTCATCTGGTCGAGCAGCATCTGACTGGAGACGATGCCTCCACCCAGACCGGTCGCGGCCAGCGTGTCTTTGGCATACTGCTCTTCGGCGGCACGACGTGCGTCGGCGGCGGACTGGCGGGCCACCGTCTTGGGATCGGGGCCCAGCATATCCATCGCTTCGTCGAGCAGCGGAATATCGGAACGGGTCAACGGGGAGCCTTTGGGACGGGCAAGTGCCGCGATGTCGTTGTCGGTCAGCCAACCAGCCAGAGACTTCAGACGTTCGGGATGGGCGAACAGCTGATCGATGAGCCATGGGGCGGTCATCGGCAGCCAGCACAGGTTCAGGGTCTTGCGCACCTGCTCGTTCATACGCAGCAGCGACATCGCGCGGTTCAGCTCCGCCTGATCCGGCGTGTAATCAAGCTGTTCGGCATAACGGTTCTGCATGCTGGTCAGCATCGAACGGATAAAGGTCTCGCGGGCCTTGTTATGAGGTTGCCGGGTGCGCTTCGCGTCCGCCTGCGCCTGTTCGATATCAGTGGCCAGCATCGGTACCTGAATGCCGCTAATGGTTACTGTCGGCAGAGCAGCGGGAACACGCACGCGTGCGGCGATGGCATTGGCCACTACGGAGGTCATGCGTCGGTCGCCCTTGAGCTTGGCTGCATAAGGGGAGTCGACCGCCGTGGCGGTGATGCCGGGAATCAGATCGCCGATGGTGCGTGAGACCACGCCGGTCTCGCCCAGGGAGGGCAGCACCTGATCGATGTAGTGCAGGAACGCCGAGCTAGGGCCAACCACCAGCACGCCGGAACGTTCCAGCGTGCGCCGGTGCGTGTACAGCAGGTAGGCGGCGCGATGGAGCGCCACAGCCGTCTTGCCGGTGCCGGGGCCGCCCTGCACCACCACGGCGCGATTCATGTCGGAGCGGATGATGCGGTCCTGCTCGGCCTGAATGGTGGCCACGATATCGGTCATCTTGCCGGTGCGGCGTGAGCTCAACGAAGCCAGCAGCGCACCCTCGCCGGTCAATGTGCCGGCGGAAGACGCCTGGCCGACCTGATCTGAATGCACGTCGAGCACCTCATCCTCAACGCCCACGACTTCGCGGAAACTCAAGGTGATATGCCTGCGCATCACGATGTCGCCGTGATTGGAGGGGGTCGCCTCATAGAAAGGACGTGCGGCTTCGGCACGCCAGTCGGTCAGAATCGGCTCATGGTCCGGGCTCGACAGGCCGATGCGGCCGATGTAATGACGGTCGCCGTTCTTGGCATCGAGGCGGCCAAACACCAGCCGATCCTCAACGCTGCGCAATTGCGTGAGGCGGTTTTCGTACATTGTGGCAAAGGAGTCTCGTTCGCTGCGTTGCGTGGGGGATCCGTGGGAGCCGGCGGCGCGTACGGTGTCCAGGCGTTGCCACATTTCGGCTCGCAGATCATCCAATCGTCCATAGGCGCGATCGACGGCCTGCTGCTCCTCATGCAGCTGGGAGGCGTAACTCGACATGCTGTTCTCTTCGTTCCATTTCCGTGGGGCAGAAAAACTTAAGGCATTCAAATTTACCGCACGCCCCCTACGTCAGTGATGCGGACAACCCGGAATAGGTGAATTCAGCGTGAATTCGCCATGCTGCTTGGTCGGTGGAGTGCACAACGTGGATTGGATGTGCGGAGCGTCCATTCGTGCGACAGTCGTGGCCGACACGCGCAATCCATCGGTAATCGCCCTAAAAGGGTGAGCAAATCGTGCAGGAGTGGGGAGAAATGGGGAATCGTGGGGTAGAGTGGTGAACCAGTTGGCCGAAGTGTATCCCACGTAACGATGAAGGAGGTGGAGCCATGGTTGCCGATCAGCCGATTCGCGACGCTGATGCCAACGCACAAGGCTCCACCACTATGGCCGATCTCATGGCTGGTCTGCCGCCATTGCTTCTCGGCACATATACGCCGAAGATCGATGCCAAGGGCCGTATGGCGCTTCCGGCTAAATTCCGCTCCCAGCTGGGGCAGGGCCTGGTTATGGCCCGAGGCCAGGAACGATGCGTGTACCTGCTGCCGTTCGATGAATTTCGACGCATCGCCTCGCAGATTCAGCGTGTGTCGGTGGGAAACAAAGCCGCCCGCGAATACCTGCGTGTGTTCCTTTCCGGTGCCGTCGACCAGCAGCCGGACAAGCAGGGCCGCGTACTGGTGCCGCAGATGCTGCGCGATTACGCCAATCTGGGTTCCGACGTCGTGGTGATCGGCGTTGGCACCCGTGCCGAACTGTGGAATAAGGACACGTGGGAGTCCTACCTCGCCGAGAAGGAAGAGGGATATTCCGACATTGCTGACGATGTGTTGCCGGAGGTGGAATTCTGATGGTTGATGTGGCGAATATTCATCTGCCGGTATTGCTTGACGATTGCGTGAACCTGATGGCGCCTGCCCTGGAACATGAGAACGCCGTCGCAGTGGATTGCACTTTGGGCCTTGCCGGCCATTCCATCGCCTTCCTCAAAACCGCGCCTCAGGCTCGGCTCATCGGCATTGACCGTGACAGCGAAGCGCTGGGGCTGGCCGCCGAACGCATGGAACGGGAGGGGCTCGCCGATCGATTCATCCCAGTGCATGCCGCCTTCGATCAGCTTGATCAGGTGTTGACGGACCGAGGCATAGAACGTGTGGACGCCGTATTCATGGATCTGGGATTATCCAGCCTGCAGATCGACGAAACCGATCGTGGCTTCTCCTATTCGCATGATGCGCCGCTGGATATGCGCATGGACGTCAGCCAGCCGTTGACGGCCGAACGGATTCTTGCCACCTATGATGCGGCGGAACTGGTCCGCATATTCAAGGAATACGGTGAAGAGCGTTTCTCGCGTCAGATCGCCCGCGCCATCGTGGCGCATCGAGACAAGGAGCCGTTTACCACCACCGCACAGCTCAACCGTCTGGTCGATGAAGTGGTGCCGCAAGCCCACCGCCCGGCGGGCAATCCCGCCAAACGCGTCTTCCAGGCGTTGCGCATTGAAGTCAACGGCGAATTAGACAAGCTCGCCTCCACATTGCCGCAAGCCGCGAACCGACTGCATGTCGGGGGACGACTGGTGGTGGAGTCCTATCATTCGCTCGAAGACAAAACCGTCAAATCGTTCATGGCACAAGGGCTGCGAGTGGATGTTCCGGCTGGTCTGCCTGTCATACCGCCGGATGCCCAACCGTTTTTCACGGATCTCACGCGAGGTGCCATCAAGGCCGACGAACATGAAATCGCAGCCAACCCGAGATCGGCTTCGGTGCGGTTGCGGGCGGTGGAAGTCAGCCGTGATATTCCGTCACGATGGAGGAAACGCTTTACGCAAACCGCGCAGGGCCTGAATGGCATCAAGATACAAGGCTCCGCGTCTCCGGGCAGAGCCAAAAACACAGCACGAATTCGTACAAGGAGGGGATAACAGCATATGGCAACCGCACGTAACATTCGATCGAACGCGGCTCCGGCCTCGAACCGGCCGCACACCAAGCATCAGTCCTCCTCCCGACCTGAGCTGCGGGTGGTCTCCAACCCGCGTGGAGACGAGCGGGGCAATGTCGTCGGACGGGTCATCGAATGGACCAGAACAAGAAGCGCGCCGCTGGTGCACGTGGCCATCGCAGTGATCTTCCTCGTCGGCACCTTGTTCGGCGCGCTGATGCTGCGTACCCAGATGGTGCAGAACTCGTTTGAGGCGGCACAGATCGAAACCAACATCAACAGACTTACCCAAGATATCGAAGACGATCAGGCCAAACTCGATCAATTAGTCGCGAACCTGCCCGACAAGGCCAGCGACATGGGCATGGTCCCGCAGCAGGGATCAGTGTCCATCGACTTAAGCGGATACCAGTCCAACAAAGGCGGAACCCAGTGAACACCATTCGTCGCATCGTAGAGTTCGCCAAGGTCAAGACCTTCGCGTTCAAATGCATTGCCATCGGCGCCGCATTGGCGTTGGTGGCGTCGGCATGCGTGATTCAGCTGGCCTCCACCCAGCTCATCGGTGGCCGTCAAACCGCACAAGCGGCCACGGCTAACCGCACCCTGACCGTGACGTTGAGCGCCAAGCGTGGGCGTATCCTCGACGCCAACGGCTCCGTGCTCGCTCAAAGCGTGGAGCGTTATACTATCGTCGCCAATCCGGAGGCTGCACAGGAGTTCGAGCCGATTACTTGCAATGACAACACCCGTGATTACTGCCACGAAATTGACGGCAAACCCGTGGGCGCTACCGGAGCGTCGGCCGTGGGCCGACTGCTGGCCAAAGTCTTGGATATGAACGCCATGGAACTGGGAGCTGATCTGTCCGGTACCGGGCAGTATGTGATTCTGAAGAAAGACGTGACCCCACAGGTCAAGCGCAGCATCGAGGCGTTGCACCTGGGCGGTATTGTCTGGGGTGAGCTGAGCAGTGAACGACTGTATGCGGATGGCGATCTCATGGGCGCGCTGCTTGGCGGCGTGAACGACAACGGCGATGGCGTCGCCGGCATCGAGCAGGTCGAGAACAAGACGCTTACCGGAACCGATGGCCATGAAACCTACCAGCGTGGTAATGGCGGCGAAGAGATTCCCGGCACCATGACCGAATCGGTGGCGGCCAAAAATGGCGACGATGTCACCCTGACCATTGACCGTGATGTGCAATGGTATGTCAAAAAGGCCTTGAAGGAGGCCGAATCCAAGTATGGTGCAGCGTGGGCGATCGCTGTGGTGCAGGATGTCCAGAGCGGGGAGATTCTCGCACTGGCCGATAGCGATGAAGTACAGGCTGGTACCGATGCGGCGAAGATGAGCCCGTCTCGGGCCGTGTCCGAAACCTTCGAGCCTGGTTCGGTGGGCAAGGTCATCTCCATGTCCGGCTATCTGCAGATGGGACTGCATAAGATGAGCGATCAATTGTCGGTCCCGGACCACATCACACAGGAGGGCCAGACCTACAAGGACTCATTCGACCATGGCACTGAGCGCTGGACGCTCGCCGGCATTCTGCAGAACTCATCGAACGTCGGCATGATTATGGCCGGGGAGAACTATCCGGATGAGCAACGCTACGAGTACCTGACCAAATTCGGCATCGGACAACCGACCGGACTGAACCTGCCCGGTGAATCGAGCGGTCTGCTCACCAACCCTTCGGCGTGGGATCTGCGTACGCGCAACACCATCCTGTTTGGTCAGGGCTACACCGTCAACGCCCTGCAGCTCAACAACGTGGTGGCCACCATCGCGAACAAGGGCGTCAAGCAGCAGCAGTCGATCATCAAATCAACCACCGATGCCAATGGCAAGACCACTGAGACCAAGAAGGGCGAAGCCACCCGCGTGGTGGATGAAAAGGTCGCATCGGACATGATGAATGCGATGGAATCAGTGGCGGAAGGCTACAACAAGTTCGTCAAGGTCGATGGTTACCGCATGGCCGCCAAGTCCGGTACCGCAGAGGTGCAGGGCTCGGATGGCACGCTCTCGTCCATTATCTCCGATTATTCCGTGGTGATTCCCGCGGACAACCCGCGCTATGCGGTCACCGTGGTGATGAAGGATCCGAATGGTGTGTTCGGCGGTCTGACGGCCGGCCCTGTTTCCGCACAGATTTGTGAGTTCCTTATGCAGAAATACGAGGTGCCTGTCTCCAGTCCACGCAAAAATGCTATTCCAGTCACGTGGTAAGGATCAGGGGAGAAAGGCGATAGCCCATGAGTGCAGTGAGCGAATCCATCGCCCAGCGGGTGACCCTGGGAATGCTGGTCGAACGGTACGGTTTTGAAGTCGATCCACCCTTCGCCACCAATGTCACCATTACCTCACTCAGCGATGCCGTGGACACCGTGATTCCCGGCTCGCTGTTCATCTGCACGCATGAGCAGGAACCCGATGTACTGCATGCCGCACAGGCCGGTGCCTATGCGGCGTTGCTGCCACGCGCGTCCAAAGGGCAGATCGCCAATGCCGATATACCGTTGCTCTACGGCGATTTCGACGATCGCGTACTCGGCGATCTGGCCAGCGGTCTGGCCGGCGGACCGTCCAATGCCATGGCGGTGTTCGCGGTGACCGGTGCGGATGAGCAGGCCGTCGACGCAGGCGTGTCCCAGCTCTCCGAATTCCTGCACATGCTGGGCAATCCGGTGGCGGTAATCACCGCATCCGGGTCCACGTCGATGACACGTACCATGAACCTGAACTATCCTCTGGGCATCCTCGATATGCAGCGCGCGCTGTCCGTGTGCGCCGAAGACGGTGTGGCGGCCGTGATCATCGCCATGGATGACCGCACGTTGGCCGAGCATGCGTTGGAATCGGTGAACGTGGATGTACTGGGCACGGAGGATGTCAACGCAAGCGCAAGCTTGAACGAATTGAAGACACGCTACGCATTCGTTGCGGAACATGACATGTCCATGACCTCGTCGACACCCGAATCGGATGAAATGGCTGCGGATTCACCGGCAATGTATGACCGCGTCCGACTCGGGCACATGTCCTTGGCCATCGCCATGGTGCTGGCCGCCGGCGTGAGGAAAAACAACATACGCAGTGCCCTGCATGTGGCCAATAATCTCAATTAAGTCCGTGGATACGGGACGAAGCGTAATCGTAAAGGAGTTTGAAACACCATGGTTCCGATGAGCGTGGAGGAGATCGCCAAGGCCGTCGATGGTCGATTGATCGGAGACGCCGGTTCCGAGTCTCGAGCCACCAATACGGTCAGCGACTCGCGGCAGGCCGGCCCCGGATCGGTGTTTGTGGCCATCCGAGGCGAGCGTGTCGATGGGCATGACTTTGTGGCGAAAACCGCTGGACAGGGAGCCACGGTGGCCATCGTCGACCATGAGGTGAAGTCCGATGGCCTTCCGCAGATCGTAGTGAAAGACACGGTCGACGCCCTTGGCGAACTCGCCCGATACAACATCGTTCGCCGCCGCGAGCTGGACGGCGACTTCGACATCATCGGATTGACCGGTTCGGTGGGCAAGACCACCACCAAGGATCTGCTCTCCTCCCTGCTTGCCACCGTAGGTCCGACCGTGGCTCCGGTGGGATCGTTCAACAATGAGATCGGCCTGCCGCTCACTGCGTTGCGGGTCGATGAGCACACCCGGTTCTTCGTGGCTGAGATGGGTGCCAGCCATATCGGCGAAATCGCGCGACTGACCCGTATCGCACCGCCGAACACGGCAATCGTATTGAAGGTCGGCGTCGCTCACCTTGGAGAATTCGGCTCCCGCGAACGCATCGCACAGGCGAAAAGCGAAATCGTGCAGGGATTGCTTCCCGGAGGCACCGCGGTACTGAACGCCGATGACGAACACGTGGTTCCCATGGCCGGCCTGGCCAACGGCGACGTGCTGTGGTTCGGCTTGGGATCGTCGCAGGAGCCCGAGGTGCGGGCCATTGATGTCACTGCCGACCGGTCCGATCATGCTGAATTCACGTTGGTCGATGCGGACGGCAACCATACGCCGGTGCATCTGGGCATTCCTGGACGTCACAATGTGATGAACGCGTTGGCCGCCGCAACCGTGGCGATGCGTTACGGTATGGCACCCGAAACGGTGGCACGGATTCTGGCCTCGCAGCACACCATCAGCCCTCATCGCATGGCATTGTCTACGGTGAATCGCGAGGGGACTTCCTTCACGCTGATCGATGATTCCTTCAACGCCAATCCCGACTCCATGAAAGCCGGCCTGAACGGGTTGAAGGCTTGGAACTCAAATGACGGCAAGGAGCCGTTCCGTGTGGCGCTGCTGGGTGCCATGCTGGAACTCGGCGTCGATGAAACGGCATTGCACACCTCGATCGGCACGTATGCGGCCGAATTGGGCATCGACGCGATCATCGCGGTCGGTTCCGCCCAAGACCAACATCTCGATGCACTGGCACAGGCTCTGGCGGACGGTGCCCGTCAGAGCCAATTCGCGTCGGTGGATTGCGTACACGACATCGATGCGGCCGAACAGCTGGTTATCGACTTGGCTCGCAACCATCCCGACGCTGTGGTACTGCTCAAGGGATCGCACGCGTCAGGCCTGAGCGCTTTGGCTGAACGCTGGGCAAAGAACTGACCTGATAACCACCCCAAGAAACCGACAAGAAAGAGAAGCTGCACGTGATTGCTCTGATCATTGGAATGCTGGTGTCGCTCATCGTCACCTTAGTCGGCACCCCGCTGCTGATTCGGCTGGTCCACAAGCTGCACTATGGCCAGTACATCCGCCAGGATGGGCCGCAGTCGCATCTGGTCAAGCGCGGCACCCCCACGTTGGGCGGCGTGGTCATCAACTTCGCGATTCTGCTCGGTTGGGCATCCTCCGCACTGTACCGATACCTGCGTTCGGGCGACGTGCCCTCCTGGTCCGCGGCGCTCGTACTGTTCGCCATGCTGTCGATGGGTCTGTTGGGCTTTATCGACGACTTCGCCAAGGTGCGTAAGAAGCAGAACGAAGGCCTATCGGTGGGCGGCAAGTTCATCGGCCAGTTCATCTTCGCCACCATCTACGCGGTACTTGCGCTGCTGATTCCCACCAAATCGGGATTCCCCAGTGCGCAGGCAGGCATCAGCTTCATCGAACAGCCGTTCTTCAACTTCGACTTCGCCGGCCGTGCCGTAGCCATCATCCTGTTCGTCATCTGGGTGAACTTCCTGATGACCGCATGGACCAACGCAGTGAATTTGACGGATGGACTTGACGGTCTGGCGGCAGGTTCGTCGATGATCGCCTTCACTGGTTTTGGCATCATCGCATTCTGGGAAAGCTACCACATCAAGGGCGGCAGCCATGGCGGATATTCCTATGCCGTGTCCGATCCTCTCGATCTGACCGTCATCGCCGTATGCGCGGCCGTCGCCTGCTTCGGCTTCCTGTGGTACAACTCGAACCCCGCATCGATTTTCATGGGTGATACCGGTTCCCTGGCCTTGGGTGGTCTGTTCGCAGCCCTGTCCATCGCCACGCACACCGAATTCCTGACGGTGGTTCTGGGCGGACTGTACGTCATGGAAGCCATGAGCGACGTCATCCAGGTCGGGTACTTCAAGATGACCCACAAACGTGTATTCAAAATGGCGCCGATTCACCATCATTTCGAACTGGAGGGTTGGACCGAAACCAAGGTGGTGGTGCGGTTCTGGATGATCGAACTCATCTTCGTGCTGCTCGCCCTGACGATTTTCTACGGCGACTGGGTCACCCGCTCCGGCCTGCTGTTCAGCTAGCGGAAATCTGGGTGGATTATGCTCACCCACGGAATTCCTATATCAGGAGGAACAATGCAAGTAGCGGATAAGACAGTGGTGATCGCCGGACTGGGGGTGTCCGGCACCTCGTTGGCGGAGGTATTGAGGGAACGCGGCACCCACGTGATTGGCGTCGACGAGAGGAAGCCCGAGGCCGATCTCCACTCCTTTGATGACGTGGACTGGGACCATGTGGACTACGTCATGTCGTCCCCGGTGTTCAACCCCCGCACCCCGTTCGTGCTGGAAGCCCAACGCCGTGGCATCCCCGTGATGAGCGAGGTGGAATTCGCATGGCAGCTGCGTGTGAATAACGAGCGCACCGGTACTCCGGCTCCATGGATCGGCATCACCGGCACCAACGGCAAAACCTCCACCACCGAGATGACCTCGGAAATGCTCACCGCCTGCGGACTCGACGCGCCGACCGCCGGCAATATCGCCTCCGGAGACATGAGCATGAGCCTGTCTCGTTGCGCCACCAATCCGCAGCACGACGTACTGTGCGTGGAACTGAGCTCCTTCCAATTGCACTTCACCGATTCGCTGGCACTTGACTGCGCGGCGATCACCAATATCGCCGACGATCACCTCGACTGGCATGGCGGGCGCGAGAATTACGCCGCCGACAAATCCAAGGTGTTCCACAACGCCAAACGCGCCATCGTCTACAATGCGCAGGACGCCAAAGTCAGCGAACTGGCGGCCGAGGCTCAGACTGCCGAAGGATGCCGCAAGGTGGGATTCACGCTCGAGGCCCCTCAAGCCGGCCAGATCGGCATTGAAGATGGCTGGATCGTGGACAGGAGCGGCGTGGCCGGCGGCGCAGTAGGAGAGTCGGTCAGACTGGCCGCCATCACCGATTTCACGCATCTGGCAGAGCCGGACGGCTCACTGTACCCGCATCTGGTGGCCGATGCATTGACGGCATTGGCGTTGGTGCTGGGACTTGGCGCTGATCGCGATACCGCGTTGAAGGCGCTTACCTCGTTCAAGCCGGGCGGCCATCGCATCGAAACCGTGGCTGAGGCCGCAGTCGAGGGCGGCTCTGTTCGTTTTGTGGACGATTCCAAAGCCACCAACGGCCATGCGGCACGCGCCTCGCTGTCCAGCTTCCCGGCCAAGTCTGTGATCTGGATTGCCGGAGGTCTGGCCAAGGGCAGTCGATTCGAGGACCTGGTCAAGGACCAGGCACACACCATCAAAGCGGCCGTCATCATCGGCAAAGACCAGCAGCCGATGATCGAAGCGTTTGCCAGCCAAGCTCCGGACATCCCGGTGACCATCATCGATCCCGAAGACAACGATACCGTCATGGATCGTGCCGTCGAAGCCTGCGGCACGTATACCGCCGCCGGCGACATCGTGCTTATGGCTCCGGCCTGCGCCTCCATGGACCAGTTCAAGTCCTACGCGGATCGAGGCAATCGATTCGCCGCCGCAGCCAAGACGTGGAGCGAGGTGCATGGCCTCCACTGATACCCATAAGCGTAAGGCATACAGAGTCCCTGACAAGCCCGCACTCGAAATCACTGACTACACGGGTTGGCGAAGCTTGCTCAACCCGCTATGGTGCTACCACGGCTTCCGCATGGCCGTGGTGGGGCTGACATGCTTCGGCCTGATCATGGTGTTCTCCAGCTCCACGGTCACCATGGCCGCACTGGGCAAGTCGCCGTTCCTTCAGCTTCTGAACCAGGGCGCGTTTTGCCTGATCGGCTTGGTGCTGGGCTTCGTGGCATTGATGATGCCGGTGACGTTCTGGAAACGGACCGGCGTGCTCTTTGTGGTGGGTGCCTGCCTGTTGCAGGCGCTGACCTTTACTCCTTTGGGTATCGACGTCTATGGCAACAAAGGTTGGCTGAACCTCGGCTTCACCACTATCCAGCCGGCTGAATTCATGAAGTTCGCGATGTGCATATGGCTGCCCTCGTCGTTGCATGCCTGCAGCAAGATGTACCACAAGAAGGGAATCAAAGCATATGCCGCGCCGTTGGTGTTGTATGCGATAGGCGTGGCGCTGGTGATGGGCGGCAGGGACCTCGGCACGGCCATGATTCTGGTCTTCATCGGAGGCGTGGCCTTTCTGATCGTCGGGTTCCCCGGCAAATGGATGGGAGTCGGCGTATTGGGCGCGGTGGTTATGGTCGGTGCATTGGCGGTTTCCAGCCCGAACCGCTTGCGTCGTATTCTGGCCACATATGGCGATTGCTCGGCCGCTGACGCGCAGAGCGTATGCTACCAGTCCATTCACGCCAAGTACGCCATCGCCTCCGGAGGTTTTCTGGGATTGGGCATCGGCAATTCGCGGGAGAAATGGAACTACCTGCCGGCCGCCCATAACGATTTCATTTTCGCGATCATCGGCGAGGAGACCGGATTCGTCGGTTGCGCCATCGTATTGCTGTTCTTCGCGATTCTCGCCTGGTGCATGATCGTCATCGCATTGCAGGTCACCGATCGTTATGTTGCCATGGTGCTGATGTGCGTCGCCATTTGGATCGTGGGCCAGGCCATGGTCAACATCGGCGTGGTCGTGGGTGTGTTCCCGGTATTGGGCGTGCCTATGCCGTTCGTCTCCGCAGGTGGCTCATCCATGATTATGTGCTTGACGGCGGCCGGACTGGTTGTGGGACTTATGCGCTCTCAACCGCAGATAAAACAGTCGCGTCAGAGCGCGTAAGTAGACTCGGTAATCATGAATCAAGGCACACCACATATCGTTCTTGCTGGCGGCGGTACCGCCGGACATGTCAATCCGCTGCTCGCGGTCGCCGGGGCGATTCGCGACATCGAACCCACGGCACAGGTCACCGTCATCGGCACTGCGGTGGGTTTGGAGAAGGATTTGGTGCCGGAGGCCGGCTACGAGCTCGACACCATCGAAAAAGTGCCGTTCCCGCGTCGCCCTAACCTGTACATGCTGCGCTTCCCGGCAAAATGGAAGCGAGAAACCGCCAAGGTGCGCTCCATTCTTGAAACGCGGCATGCGGATGTCGTGGCCGGATTCGGCGGGTATGCTTCCGCCCCCGTCTACGCCACCGCACACAAGATGGGCATTCCGATTGCCATCCATGAGCAGAATGCGCGTGCCGGCATGGCCAATAAACTGGGCGCTCGTTGGGCCGATTTCATCGGTACCGTGTACGAGGGCACCGGTCTCAAACCGCGTGCCGGAGCCGACGTCGAGCGCGTCGGTCTGCCGTTGCGCCCGGCCATCGCCTCCCTGACCAAACGCATCGGTGACGACCGTGCCGCCGTACGCCGTGAATCGGCCGCGCAGCTTGGCGTCGATCCGAACCGTCCGCTGGTGCTGGTCACTGGCGGATCGCTGGGAGCGCAAAGCCTGAACCGCGCCATCGCCTCCTCCGCCGCAGACCTGTTGGCCCACGCACAAATCATCCACTTGACCGGGCGAGGCAAAATCAGCGAAGTACGCGAACTGGTCACGGCCTCGGCCGGCGCGGACGTGCTTACCGGCATCGGCCCCGAATCGGCCGGACAAGGTGACTACCATACCGCCGAATATCTGGAACGAATCGATCTGGCCTTTGCCTGTGCCGACTTGGTGATTTGCCGTGCCGGAGCCGGATCGGTATCCGAGCTGGCTGCACTGGGCCTGCCGGCCATTTACGTGCCGCTGCCCATCGGCAACGGCGAGCAGCGTTTCAACGCCGAGCCAGTGGTGAACGCCGGCGGCGGCCTTCTGGTCGCAGACAAGGACCTGACCCCGCAGTGGGTGCATGAGCATGTGCCCGATCTGCTCGCCGATCACGAACGACTTGCCGAATTCGGCCGCAAGGCATGGGAATACGGCATCAGAAACGCTGCCGAAATCATGGCCCGGCACGTTCTGCAATTAGCCGAACCATCCAAGTAGTATTCAGATATCATTCCGTGCGCGATACTGACCAATTCCGTTCCGCAGCACGAGATACGGTCATAATATAGGGTGCTGGAATCCCTAAAGGAGTTTTGAATTGTCTCAAGATCAGCCCATAGTGCTTGACCCTACGTATGCCTCATTCGATGCTGCGGCCCGCCCTGCGGATCTCGGCGCCACCCATTTCATCGGTATCGGCGGTGCCGGTATGAGCGTTCTGGCCGAAATGCTGCACGCCGAAGGAGTCGCGGTGGACGGCTCCGATCGCGCACACAGCGCCAAAACCGACCGACTTGAAACGCTGGGCATCACCGTTGAATTCGGGCAGCGAGCCGAAAATGTCGCCCAGGCCGAGACCGTGGTCTACTCCAGCGCCATCAAACCGGACAATCCGGAAATCGTCGCAGCACACGCGGCGGGCAAGCGCATTGTGCATCGCAGTGACATCCTCGCCCTGCTCATGAACGGCAAACGAGCCGTCACCGTGGCCGGAGCGCACGGCAAAACCACCACCAGCTCCATGCTGTCCCACATTCTGGTGAACGCCGGTGCCGATCCAAGCTACGCCATCGGCGGCTTTATCCAAGGCCCGGACGGCACCACGCTGGACGGCGGACACGCGGGCAAAGGCGACATCCTGGTGGCCGAAGCTGACGAATCGGACGGCAGCTTCGCCAAATACCATCCGACCATCGCCATTATCACCAACTGTGAAGCCGATCATCTCGACCATTACGGCGACGAAGCCCACTACCGTGCCGCGTTCGTTGCCCACGCCGGCCGGGCCACCGGTCACGTGATCATCAGTATCGACGACCCCGACGGACTTGCCGTGCTGGAGGCCCTGCCCGCCGACGTGAAATCCCATACCGTTGCCTACGGCACTACCGCGCGTGAGTCCCTGCCCGATTTGGGCGGTGCCGCGTATGTCTGGATCGCTTCGGAAAGCGAGACCGCTGGCAGCGGCGTCGAACAGCTCACCCTGCATCTGCCGGCCGCGGTGACGGCGGGGGAGCCGGTGTCTCAGAGCGTTGCCCTGAAGGTTCCTGGCGTGCACAATGCGCGCAATGCGGCCGCCGCCATCAGCGCTGCCGTGCTGCTGGGCGTGAGCCCCGCAGACGCGGCCAAGGCGGCCGGCACATTCCTCGGTGCGGCACGCCGCTTCCAGGTGCGCGGCACGGTCAAGCAGGTCACTGTAGTGGACGATTACGCCCATCATCCCACCGAAATCGCGGCCCTGCTGGATGCGGCCCGACGCCGGTACCCCGATTCGACCATTCGTGTGATCTTCCAGCCACACCTGTTCTCCCGCACCAAGTTCTTCGCGCACCAGTTCGCCAAATCCTTAGCCAAAGCCGATGACGTCATTATCACCGGCATCTTCCCGGCCCGTGAAAAGCAGACCGATTTCCCGGACATCAGCCCCTCCACCATCGTGGACGCGGCTGCGGGACTCAAGGATGCTTCCGCAGGCACGTGGATTCAGCCGGTTGAGGATATGTGCCTGGCCGCCAAGATGATGGCCATGCGCGCCCACCACGGCGACGTGATCTTCACCGTGGGCGCGGGCGACATCACCGACATGGATCAGGTGCTGCTCACCGCACTTGAGGCCCATCGGGAAAGCTGCGAGTGATGTCCGGGCGCACGGTCAGATCCGGGGGCAATGACAACGGCTCACGTCGTTCGTCTGGGAGCTCCCGCAAGCCGCGCACCATCGGTTCACGCGGAAACACGGGTCGCTCGTCGAAGTCTCGCGCTCCCCGGTCCGTGTCTTCCGGTCATGAGATCGACGAGCCGGAGATCATCGACGATGTGACGGTAGCCAAGGGCCAGGCCGGTGCCTTCGTCGATGCACGGCGGTTGCACAGCGAGGATTACGTTGCCGAAACGCTGCATCAGACCACCGGCTCCCTAGGAGTCGCATCACGCCCGAAAGTGGTGAATTTCACCGAACGCGCCAAAGAACGCAAGCGTGCAAACGTGCGCGTCGTTGCGTTACGCGTGTTGATTGCGGTCGTCAGTGTGGCTGTAGTGGCGGGGCTGGCATGGCTGCTGCTTTTCTCGTCGGTGTTTCGTCTGGAAACCAGCGAGATCGGCGTATCCGGTGCCAACGAATGGGTGAGTGCGCAGACCATCCATGTCATCGCCGATAAGCAGGCTGGAAAGTCGTTGTTCCTGGTCTCCGCCCATGAGGTCACAGAGCAACTCAAGTCCATTCCCGGCGTCAGCGAGGCCAAGGTCTCCAAACAGTTCCCCAAGTCGATGAGCGTGGAAGTCAAGGCGCAACGGCCCGCGGCCATGCTGAAAAGAGGCGATACCCTGACCGCGGTGGATTCCCAGGCGCGTGTGTTGAACTCGGTGAAGAACGCCAACGTGGATGGCATCCCGGTGATCGAGGTCAAGGATATAGACGCCAGTCTCAAGAACCGTTCGGTGAAGGAGACGCTGACGATTCTGGGCGCGTTGCCGGAATCGATGCGTAAGTCCATTACCAAGGTCACCGCTGAGACGCAGGATTCGGTGACTACCACGCTTAACGACGGTGACCGCGTAATCATTTGGGGCGACTCTTCGCAACTGAAGCTGAAGTTGGCGGAAGTCGAGGAAATCGACAAGAACATCACCGCTGGCACGGCTGGCTTTGCCGGGAAACATCAGATTGATGTTTCCTCATCCCAGAAGCCCATCATCAAGTGACGGCGATTCAGTTGGTTCCGTTGGTTCCGGGGCGGCGTTCGCTCCGTTGGTTCTGCTGACAACGTTGGTCCCGTCAATGCCGGGGCGATGTTCGCTGCCGGCGATTTGCGCGAGTAGCGCCATAGGGTGTATGCTGAAAAGTCCGGCCGAAAAGCCGGAAGCTTGATAACTCAAGATTGGGGGCGATCGGTTTCGACGGTGACCTGTTCGCTGCAGGGAAGCGTGCCGAGAACGCCGGGTCCGCTCGTGGATGACCCCGGCAAAAGAATAAGTGCTAAATCTAACCGCACTGAGTTCGCTCTCGCTGCCTGATTTTTAGTCAGGATTAACCAGTGAGCAGCCGCTCCGTTCACTCCTCCTCGTCTTTGGGAGGATGCTGAGCGTCGTTTAGAAGACTTGCTGATGCAGTTGAGCCTCAGGGCTGCATCGGGACTTTAACTGCGGATATGCTCGCCATCAGTTGTCTGCGACATCGATGGGGGCAGAAAAATCGCCAACTTGGCCAGCAGACTACGCACGTAGAAGACTGTGGGCTCGGTCATCGGACCGGGGTTCAATTCCCCGCGCCTCCACCAATCCGTTTCGGCGGAAACAAGCCGCTTGGCCTTGCGGGAGTAGGGCTGAGCGGCTTTTCTTATTCCCGCCGATTCCCTCGTATTCTCTCGGTTTCACGGGATAATGTGGGCAAAATGTGGGCAAAAATCGAGCCCGCGAAGCCCTCTGCCACAACGCGAAATCGGCCCCGTCCGGCCGCAGGTTGACTCTATTCGAGTCGCCTGCGATGCCGGGCGGGGCCGAACTATGTGTGGTCATGCGGCGCGGTCGAGGCGTTGTTTGATGGCGCTGACGCCGATGAGCGCGCCGGCGAGGATGCCGAGCGCGTTGAGCGTGGTCACTATCGCGTCCACGTGAGTCCAGCCCCATGCGGGGCCGACCGTACTGACGAACAGGGCGAGTGCAGGCAGGACGATGAGGCCCAACCATTTGAGGATGTCGTAGACGCGGCTGGGGATTGCGCGGTTGGCTTCGATCCGACGACCTGCGGTTTTGGAGACCGCCGCTCTACCAGCTGAGCTACGCGCATAGGCGGTCATGCCGGTTGATTGCCATGGCACATGACCATTGGGTGGATATGAGTAAAGCCCCTGAACCGGTTGATTCAGAGGCTTTCACACTAATCCTGATACGGAGTATGCCACGGGGTGGATTCACCCTACTCCCGCTTGTGTTTTGTTTTTTCAGGCGGCTTGGATGGTGAGGCGTCCGCCGAGGGCGTGGATTACCTTGGCGATGGTCTGGAAGCTGGGGTTGCCGTCCTTGCTGAGGCTCTTGTAGAGGCTTTCGCGCCCCACGCCCGCGTCCTTGGCGATTTGGGTCATGCCCCGGGCCTTGGCGACGTTGCCGAGCGCGGCCTGCATGAGTGCGGGGTCGTCGTATTCGGCTATGGCGTTGAGGTAGGCGATGATGTCCTGTTCGTTTTCGAGGTATTCGCTGGTGTCGTAGTCGGTGAATTCGGTGCTCATTGTCGTTGTTCCTTGTAGTCGTTGAGGATGTCGTGGGCTTGTCTGATGTCGGTCTGCTGGGTGCTTTTGTCGCCGCCTGCGAGCAGCAGCATGAGCACGTTGCCCTGCATGGCGAAGTAGACGCGGTATCCGGCCCCGGTGTGGAACCGCATCTCGCTGACCGGGCCTCCCACGGGTTTGATGTCGCCGAATGGCCTGCCTGCGAGCTTGCAGACATCGAGCCGGGCTTGGATGGCGGCCTTCGCTTTGCGGTCCCTGAGTTTCTTGAACCACTTGCGGTATTCGGCGGATTGCTTGATTTCCATACCTCTACTGTATCCTACAGACTACATCATGTCAAGCCGAACGGCCGCTGGAGCCCATAGCCAACGCAAGAATCTCCCGTATGTTGAACTCCCAGTAGCCGTCATCGACGGGTCTCGAGCTGGGGAGTTTGCCCCGGTTGAGCCAGTTGCTGATCCGCTTGCGGCTGACCTCGTACCCGTAGTTTCCCTTGAGCCATTGGCTCATGCCTGCCGGGGTTTTGGTCAGGTGGATTGATTCGGCCTCGGCTTGGCTTTGCTCGCGCAGCTCGGCCACGTTGACGGGGTCGCCGCATTTGCACAGGCGCAGCGCCTTGCCCTTCGCGGCCATCACTTCGCGTCCGCATTCGGGGCAGACGCCGATTATCCTGCGGGTGCGCGGCCTGCGGTCAACCTTGGCAGAGCGTCCACGGTGCCTCGACCTGCTGGTTGCCGCAGTATTGGCATGGTTCGGTGGTGGTGACTGCACACGTTGTACTGTAGGGAACCATGAAAGTCGTATTGCAACGAGTATCCGAAGCGTCCGTGAACGTGGCCAATGAATTGGGCACGCTGGATCCCACGTTCGAGCCGCAGCAGATTGGCCCGGGATTCATGATTCTGGTGGGCGTCACCGATGAGGACGACGACAAGCAGATCGCCTGGCTGGCCCATAAGATCCTGAATCTCAGGGTGTTCGAGGATGCGCAGGGCAAGATGAACCGTTCGATTCAGGACATCGGCGGCGAGATTCTCTCCATCTCGCAGTTCACGCTGTTCGCCGACGTGCACAAGGGCAATCGCCCGAGCTTCATCAAGGCCGGCAAGCCCGAGCATGCCGATCTCATGTGGATCAAGTTCAACGAGGCGTTGCGCTCCGGGGGAGTGCCGGTGAAGGAAGGTCGTTTCGGCGCGCATATGCGGGTCGGACTGGTCAATGACGGGCCGGTGACCATCGTCATCGACACCGAGCATGACATGCCTGACGGAACACGCTGAATCGCGATAATAATTTGACATCATATCCCGTTCCCTCCAACATGTTACTAAAGCGCTTTAGTCTCCTGCGGGCGAGGGCGCATGTCGATATGTTTCCCATGAACGGGCAGCACAATGATGTGGCCGCACAAGCGGCAGAGATAAGGGGAGTGAACAGCAGATGTTCCTGAAACCTGAACAGCAACTGGAGCGGTGCAAGCGCATCGTGCGCCAGCGCGTGGACCCTCATATCCACCCATCGATCGCACAGCTCGCGGTGGAGTCCTTTGACATTCCCGGAGAACCGATGCCCACTGACGAGTTCTTCGCGAAGCTCAATGGAGGTGACATCGATTTCAAGCCGTTTACGCTCGGCAGCGAATGGGGCACCACATGGGGCACGGTCTGGTTCCGCCTGACCGGTACTGTGCCGGCCGGCTACCCGAAAGGCAAACCGCTGGAGCTCATCCTCGACCTTGGCTGGTACCCGCACTCCTGCGGCGGCCATATCGAGGGCCTCGTCTACCGTGCCGACGGCACCGCCATCAAAGCCGTACACCCGCTCAACTATTGGGTGCCGTTCATGGATGCCGAGGGCAACGCGCAAGTGCCGGTCGCCGAAGACGGCAGCTTCACCCTGTACCTCGAAGCCGCCAGCAACCCGCTGCTGCTCGGCGTGCCTCCGTTCATTGAGACCGAACTGGGCGACCATGCCACCGGCAAGCCGGACGAGCCGTACGTATTCAAGTCCGCCGATCTGACCGAATTCGATGCCCGTTTCGAGAACTACTCCGTGGACCTCGACGTGGTGAGCTCCCTGATGGAATTCGCCGACAAGCAGTCGCCGCGCTACTGGCAACTCGCCAAAGCATTGCAGCGTTCGCTGAACGCCTACGACGAGCGTAACTCCGAATCCGTGGAAGCCGCGCGCGCAGCACTCGCCGGCGTACTGGCCAAGCCGGCCAATGCCTCGGCCATGAACGTCAGCGCCATCGGCCACGCGCATATCGACTCCGCATGGCTGTGGCCGGTGCGCGAGACCCGCCGCAAGGTGGCCCGCACCGTATCCAACGCATTGGCGCTGATGGACGCCGACCCCGACTTCAAATACGCGATGAGCTCCGCCCAGCAGTACGCCTGGCTGGAAGAGGATCATCCGGACATCTTCAAGCGCATGAAGCGGCGCATCGAAGAAGGTCGGTTCATCCCGGTCGGCGGCATGTGGGTGGAAGCCGATGGCATGCTGCCCGCCGGCGAATCGCTGATCCGCCAGATTGCATATGGCCGCAAATACTTCAAGGAACATCTCGGTGTGGAGCCCAAGGGCGTATGGCTGCCGGACAGCTTCGGCTACACCGGCGCATGGCCGCAGATCGCCCGCCGTGCAGGGTACGAATGGTTCCTCACGCAGAAGATCTCGTGGAACGACACCACCAGGTTCCCGCACCACTCGTTCATGTGGGAAGGCATCGACGGCTCGCGCATCTTCACCCACTTCCCGCAGGCGGATACCTATGCCGCCTGGTGCAAGGTCCAGGAACTCGACTACGCCGAGAAGAACTTCCAGGACAAGGATCTCTCCGACCGCTCGCTTCTGCTCTTCGGTTTCGGTGATGGCGGTGGCGGCCCCACGCGCAACATGATGCAGCACCTGCACCGCTACGAGAACCTCGAGGGCGTCTCCAAGGTGAGCATCGAAGAGCCGAACGACTTCTTCGACAAGGCGCATCGGCAGCTTGCAGAGAACGCCGGCCCGGAAATGCCCGTCTGGAAGGGCGAGCTGTACCTCGAACTGCACCGTGGCACCTTGACCTCGCAACAGGACATGAAACGCGGCTGCCGCCAAGAGGAATCGCTGTTGCGCACGGTCGAATACCTGGGCGCAGCCGCCGTGTTGTCCGATCCGGAGTACGTCTACCCGCGCGAGGAGCTGGACCGCATATGGAAGACGCTGCTGCTGAACCAGTTCCACGACATCCTGCCCGGCTCGGCCATCGCATGGGTGCACCGCGAAGCCCGCGAGGACTATCGCCGCGACCTGAAGCGTCTCGCTGAAATCGCCCAAGACATGTGCGCCGTGCTGCGCAAGGCCAACCCGCAGGCCGACTTGCTCGCCGAGGCCCGCATCAGCCAGTTCCGCAATGACGGCGCGTCTTGGCATGCCAACCGCATCAACGAACCGACCAACGCGCTTTCCGTACTGACCCAGGCATTGGAGAACGGCCGTGTACTGCTGGCCAACGGCGTACTGTCCGTCACCATCGAGGCCGACGGTACAATCTCGTCACTGCTTGACGAGGAGCATGGCCGTGAACTGGTTCCGGCCGGCACCCGATTGGGCCAATACGAACTGTTGAGGGACGAACCCGCCGTTTGGGATGCCTGGGAGATCGAACGCGAATCCCTGCTCATGGCGAATGCCGTGACCGGATCGATCGAATCGGTCGATACCGAAAACGGTGCGGCACGAGTCCGTGTGCGTACCGCCGACGATGACACCGTCATCACCACCACCATCACGTTGCGCCCCGGTTCGCACACGCTCGATTTCCACGCCGACATTGACTGGCACGAACGTGAACGCTTCCTCAAAGTCGATCTGCCGCTGGGTATCGTGGCCGACCAAGCGACCTACGACTGCCAGTATGGTCTGGTCCGCCGCCCAATCGTCAAAAACACCGCATCCGACGAAGCCAAGTATGAGAGCAGCACGAACCGCTTCACCCTTATCGGCGACGCCGGTTACGCGGCGGCCGTCATCAACGGATCGGTATACGGGTCCGATGCCACGCCGATCTCCGGGAACGCCGCCGAAGGTCGTGACTCGGGCACCATGTTCCGACTGTCATTGCTCTCCGCGCCGACCTTCCCCGACCCGCGCACCGATATCGGCTCGCACGAGTTCGACTGGTCCGTGGTGACCGACGCCACGGTGGACCGTGCGCTTGGCGCCGCCGGTGTGCTCAACGCACCGGTACTCCATGATGTGCCCGATATCACGCCGCTCGCCTCGATCGAGTCCGTCAATGGCACCGTGGTGCTGGACTGGATGAAGCTGGCCGATGATGGTTCCGGCGACCTGATCGTACGTGCCTATGAGGCGGCCGGCGGCCAGGCCGATGCCACGCTGCACATCTGCCCGGCGCTCGCAGGCGCTTCGGTGCATGAGACCAATGTGCTGGAAGGCGACAATCTGGCCACCGACCTTCCAGTCGCGCTGCAAGACGGTAGGCAGAACGCCGAAGGCGCCACGTTGCACTTCGGCCCGTTCCAGCTCGCCACCCTGCGCATCACGCGCTGAATTCCCGTCTGACGCTTCTGCCTCCTCGAACCATGAGGCGGCAGAAGCATGTCGTATTACGGTTTTCCAAATTACCACCACACCCATCATTTCCATCAGACACAGCAAAGGAGTTGAACTCTCCATGTTTCTTCTGCCCAATCAGCAGTTGGAGCGCTGCGACCGCGTCATGCAGCAGCGCGTCAAACCGCATATCCACACCACACTTGCCGCATGCACCTTGCGTTCGTTCCACAATCCCGGCGAACCGGTTCCCTCCAGCGAATTTCTAGCCAAAGTGCGCAACGGCCAAGTGCCCTTCGAACCTTTCCGCGTTCCCGGCGTCTGGGGCACCACATGGGGCACCACATGGTTCGAGGTGAACGGCCACATCGACATGGCGGCGGTCAAAGGACGAAAAGTCGAACTCATGGTAGACCTCGGCTGGCTCGATCACCGCGGCCCCGGATTCCAATCCGAGGGACTTGTCTATCGTGCCGACGGCACCGCCATCAAATCCGCGAACCCACGCAACCACTGGATTCCACTCGTCTACGCGGACGGCAGCAGCACTGTCGAACTCGATGAGCATGGCGACTTCACCGTCTATATCGAAGCCGCCGCCAACCCATTCGTCGAAGGCCCCACCCCGTTCTCACCCACTGAACTCGGCGAAGAGGCCACCGGCACCTGTGATTTTCCATACACACTGAGTCGTATGGACGTCACCATCTTCAACGAAGACGTGTTCGCCTACTACATGGATCTGGAAACCGTCTCCTCGCTGATTCGTGAGCTCAAGGACGACGACCCACGCTACTGGCAGCTCGCCAAAGCACTGCAACGCTCCCTGAACATCTACGATGAACGCGACTTGGAAACCGTGTCGGCAGCCCGTGCGGCGCTCGCCGGCGTGCTCGCCGAACCGGCCGCCTCCAGCGCAATCAAACACATCGCCATCGGCCACGCGCATATCGACTCCGCATGGCTGTGGCCGGTGCGCGAGACCCGCCGCAAGGTGGCCCGTACCGTATCCAACGTGCTGGCTTTGATGGACGAAGACCCGGACTTCACGTATGCGATGAGTTCCGCCCAACAGTACGCATGGCTGGAAGAGGAGCATCCCGACCTGTTCGCACGAATGAAGCGGCGCATCGAAGAGGGCCGCTTCATCCCGGTCGGCGGCATGTGGGTGGAATCCGACAACATGATTCCTTCCGGCGAATCATTGGTGCGGCAGATCACGTTCGGCCGCCGATATTTCAAGGAGCATCTCGGCGTCGCGCCGCGCGGCATCTGGCTACCGGACAGTTTCGGCTACACCGGCTCTTGGCCGCAGATCGCCCGCCGTGCAGGATTCGACTGGTTCCTCACGCAGAAGATCTCGTGGAACGACACCACCAAGTTCCCGCACCACTCGTTCATGTGGGAGGGCATCGATGGCACGCGTATTCTCACGCACTTCCCGCCTTCGGATACCTACTGCTCGTGGATGAGCATGCACGAGCTGATGTATTCGCAGCGCAACTTCCTGGACAAGGACCTCTCCCGTAACGCGATTCTGCTGTACGGCTTCGGCGATGGCGGTGGCGGCCCCACCCGTGAGATGACCGCGCGCATCCGCCGCGACCATGATCTCGCCGGCGCGCCGAAGATCGAATTCGGTACTCCCGACCAACTGTTCGACCGTGTGCGTAAGGATATCGTCGACGATGCGCAAGGGGAGACCCCGGTGTTCAAGGGCGAACTGTACCTTGAACTGCACCGCGCTACCCTCACCGCCCAGCAGGACATGAAGCGCGGCTGCCGCCAGGAGGAGTCGATGCTGCGCGTCACCGAATACCTGTGCGCCGCGGCCCGCATCAAGAACCCGGACTATGTCTATCCGCGCGAAGAGCTGGACCGTATTTGGAAAACGCTGCTCCTGAACCAGTTCCACGACATTCTGCCCGGTTCGGCCATCGCATGGGTACACCGTCAGGCGCGGGCCGAATACGCGCGTGACATCGCACGGCTGAACGAGATCGCCCTTGAAGCCGGGCGCGCGATCGCAGTCGTGGAACCCGATGACGCAACCATAACCGACGCCGTAATCGCCCCATATTCCCGCCAAGCCTGTGAGACGTGGGTGGTACGCCCGGCTTCGAGCCGAGCCGAAGCGGGAACCGCATCCATGGCTCGGGTCGCCGTTACCCATGACGGCGATACGATTGTGCTCGACAACGGCCGACTGCACGTGCGCATTGAAGCCGACGGCACCGTTTCGTCAATCGTCGATCAGCGAACCAATCGTGAACTGGTGCCCGCCGGCACCCGACTGGGCCGCTACGAAATGCTCAAAGACGAACCCTTCCACTGGGACGCTTGGGATATTCAACGCGATGCATTCCTCACCGCCAACGCGCTCAGCGAGGCATCGATTGCAAGCGTGGACGAAACCGCCAACGGTGGGGCCGTCGTGCATGCTGTCACTCGCGCGAAGGGCGTTGAAATTCGTACGGGCATTGCCTTAAGGCCGGGCTCCGCCACACTGGACTTCACCGCCGATGTGGACTGGCATGCCGTCGAACAGTTCCTCAAAGTGGATATGCCGGTCACCGTGCAAGCGGTGAACGCGCAATACGAATGCCAATACGGTCTGGTCGAACGCCCCATCAACAAGAACACGCGCAGCGATGATGCCAAATTCGAAAGTTGCACGCACCGCTTCGTGCGTATCGCCGACGCCGACTATGCCGCCGCTGTGGTCAACGCCTCCACGTACGGCTCCGACGTCAGCCCCATCCACGCCGATGCGGCACATGGCACCGGCCGCGGCACCATGGTGCGACTGTCGCTCCTGTCCGCGCCACTATATCCCGATCCACGCACCGACCAAGGCGCACACTCCTTCGCATGGTCTCTGGTCGCTGACGCCGATATGAATGCGGTGCTGGACGAAGCGGCGCGACTCAACAGCCCCGTAATAGGGGAGTTGCCTGATATGGCGCCGCTGGTCTCGCTCGCCGACGCCACCGGCGTCATCGTATTGGACTGGATCAAGCTCGCCGATGACGGTTCCAGCGATCTGATCGTGCGCCTGTACGAGGCCGCCGGCGGCAATGCCACGGCCACACTGCGCCTTGACTCCGCCCTCATGGGCTCCGACGCTTCCGTGCGGGAGGTGAACATCATGGAGTCGGCGGAATTGGACGCCGAACTGCCGCGCGCGCTTGCCGGCGATGAGCCGGTGCCCGCGGACGGCGCGGTCATCGCACTGGCGCCGTTCCAGCTCGCCACGCTGCGCATTCGCCGGTGACGGCATGTCGGGACCGTGGGGCCGATGGCGAGACGCGACGGTTTGTCTCACCATGCGGCCCCACGGGGCCAGATGTCACAGGAATCCGATAAACCGCTCAATACCGCCGAAAATCAGCCGCCATGCGTCACGAGTGGAATGAAAGAAGTCCGATTCGGAAACGCACGGTTAACAAACCGGGGCGATAGTCGGCGGAAAGGCCGTGTCCACAGCACAGGCGCGGCGATGCCATTACAGAGAGAGGACTCCCGTGCATTCCAAGAAGATTCTGGCCGCCATCGCTTCCGTGGCCGCCATCGCGTCCCTCGCCGCATGCGGCGGCGTGAAGGATGATGCCGCCACGGCCGGCGGCAGCTCCGCCGTCACCATCGGCACCACCGACAAGATCACCAGCCTCGATCCGGCCGGATCCTACGACAACGGCTCCTACGCCGTGCAGATTCAGGTGTTCCCGTTCCTGTACGCCCAGAACTACAACACCTCCGAACTGTCTGCCGACATCGCCGCCGACAACGGCACCTGGAACGCGGACGGCACCCAGTTCACCGTCAAACTCAAGAAGGGTCTGAAATTCGCCAACGGCAATGACCTGACCGCCTCCGACGTGAAGTTCTCCTACGATCGCGTCAAGAAGATCAACGACGAGAACGGGCCGAGTTCGCTGCTGGCCAACATCACCGACGTCAAGGCCGTGGACGACACCACCGTGGTGTTCACCGACGCCGTGCCTTTCGACGTGACCCTGAAGCAGGTCATGAGCTCCCCGGCCGGTCCGATTGTCGACGAGGACTCCTTCGCCGCCGACAAGCTGACCGACGCCGACACCATCGTGTCCAAGAAGGCCTTCGCCGGCCCCTACTCGTTGACCTCCTTCAAACTCAACGAGACGGCCGCCTACGAGAAGAACGCCGACTATCAAGGCCTGACCCCCGCCAAGAACGCCGCGGTGCAGGTCAAGTACTTCGCCGACGCCTCCAACCTGAAGATGGCCGTGCAGCAGGGGCAGGTCGATGTCGCCTACCGCTCCCTGACCCCGACCGACATCGAGGACCTGTCCAAGGACTCCAAGCTGCAGGTCATCAAGGGACCGGGCGGCGAGGAGCGTCTGCTCGTCTTCAACATGAAGATCCAGCCCTTCGGCGAATCCCAGCCCAACGCCGACGCCAACAAGGCCAAGGCGGTGCGCCAGGCCGTCGCCAACCTGATCGACCGTGACGAACTGGCCACCAAGGTCTACAAGAAGACCTACACCCCGATGTACTCCTACATCCCCGATGGCCTTGCCGGCCACGAGGACACGTTGAAGGCCGCCTACGGCGAGAACGGCAAGCCTTCCGTCGACAAGGCCAGGAAGGTGCTCAAGGACGTCGGCGTGACCACTCCGGTCGACCTGAAACTGCAGTACAACGGCGACCATTACGGTTCCTCCTCCGCCGACGAGTACGCCGCGATCAAGTCCCAGCTCGAGGAGGGCGGCCTATTCTCCGTCGACCTGCAGCAGACCGAATGGACTCAGTACAACAAGGACCGTGTGGTCACCAAGGATTCCGACGGCGCATACCCGGTCTACCAGCTCGGCTGGTTCCCGGACTACTCCGATCCGGACAACTACCTTTCCCCGTTCTTCCGCGACGGCAACTTCGTGAACAACGGATACTCCAACAAGGAGATCAACGACCTCATCGTCAAGCAGGCCGTCCAAACCGACGAGAACGCCCGAGCCGAGACCCTGAAGCAGATTCAGCGGCTTGAAACCGACGATCTGTCCACCATCCCGCTGCTGCAGGGTGCTCAGACCGCCGTCGCCGGCTCGAACGTGAAGGGCGTCGTGCTTGACGCATCCTTCCGCTTCCGCTACTCCTCCGTCACCAAGTGACCTGCATGCTCCCCGACGGGAGCCATCCGCCGCAAGGCGGGAGAAGGGAGAGCGCGCGTAACGGGCATTCGCCCGGCGCGTCTCTCCCTTCCGGCGTTGCGTCCCACCTCCCCGCATAGGGAAGGTGCGTGTCGTGACGCGACTTTGTCATCGCCTCCCGTGCCGGGAGGAACAATCGTTTCCATTGGCCTTTACCGTAAGGAGCGCCGCGTGTCCAACACAGCAGCTCCGGCCGCCGTACCTGATGCGGCGAAGCCGAAACAAGCCAAAAAGAACCGACTGTCGGGTGGATTCTTCCGTTTCGTCCTCACTCGGTTCCTTTTGATCATTCCCACCGTCTTCATTCTCGTCACCATCGTTTTCTTCGTGATGCGCGCCACCGGTGACCCGATCTCCGCCGCGATGGGCGGACGGCTGACCCCCGAGGAGCTGCAGCGACGCATCCACGCCGCCGGTTACGACCGGCCTCTGATCGTGCAATACGCCGATTATCTGGGTGACCTGCTGCATGGCGACCTCGGCACCACGCTGACCGACAACCAGCCGGTGAGCGCCATCCTCGCCCACTATGGCGCCGCGACCTTTGAACTGGCCTTCCTCGCGCTGATCGTCGCGCTGCTCGTCGGCATCGGTCTGGGGCGTCTTGCCGCACGTCGGCGCGACCGCGCGGCCGATGCCGGCATCCGCACCTTCGCAATCCTGTGCTACGCCACGCCGGTCTTCTTCCTTGGCCTGGTCCTGAAACTGATCTTCGCCATCTGGCTGAACGTGCTTCCCGCTTCCGGCCGATCGTCGTTGGCGTCCGAGATGCAGTTCTCGAGACTGATCTCGCCCACCGGCTTCTACATCATCGACGCCCTGCAGCTGGGCAACATGACCGTGCTCGCCGACGTGCTGCGCCACGCCGTGCTTCCCGCGTTGGCGTTGGGCCTGCTGACCGCAGGCGTGTTCATCCGTCTGGTGCGCACCAACGTGATCTCCACGTTCAACGCAGGCTATGTCGAGGCCGCCCGTTCTCGTGGCGTGAGCGAGAAGCGCCTGTTGAACACGCATGCCTGGAAGCCGGCGCTGATTCCGATCATCACCGTCATGGGCATGCAGATCGCCCTGATGCTCGCCGGCGCGGTGCTTACTGAAACGACCTTCGAGTGGAAAGGGCTGGGCTTCATGCTGTCCCAATATCTGAAAGCCCGTGACTTCGTGGCCGTGCAGGGCATCGTGATCCTGATCGCCGTCATCGTGGCCGTCGTCAACTTCGTCGTCGACGTGATCGCCGCGCTCATCGACCCGAGAGTGAGGTACTGACGTGTCCAACGCATCCGCAAACAAAGTCACCGTGCCGGGCGACGAACGCCTGAACAAGCTCAACGTCAACGCCGGCGCGCCGTTATGGTCCAAGATCCCGATCATCAAGGAGCTGCGCGTCGCGGTCGGATGGCAGAAAGCCATGCTGGTCACCGGCCTGTCGCTGACCGCCTTCTTCCTGCTGGTGGCCGTCTTCGCGCCGCTGATCGCCCCCTACGGCCATGCGCAGATCAAGGACGCCAACGGCGTCTCCTTCCCGGCGCAGGCCGCCCCCAGCGCCGAACACATCTGGGGCACCACCGCCGGTGGCTTCGACGTGTTCTCCCGTGTGGTGTGGGGCGCGCGCACCGCCGTGATCGCCATCGTCGTGGCCGTGCTGCTTTCCATCTTCGCCGGCGTGATGCTGGGCCTGGTCTCGGGCTATTTCGGTGGCTGGGTGGACCGTGTGTTGGTGATGATCGCCGACGCCGTCTACTCCTTCCCCTCGCTGTTGCTCGCCATTTTGATGGCCATCATGATCTCCCACGGGCAGTCCGGCCTGTGGAGCGGCATCCTGGCTTCGGGCATTTCGATCACCGTGGTCTACGTTCCGCAGTACTTCCGCACGATTCGCGCCGAGGTGATCCGTATCAAGGAATCCGCCTATGTGGAATCGGCCCGTGTGGTCGGCGCCTCCACCTGGCGGATCATGACCAAGCACCTGCTCAAGAACTCCACCCGCACGTTGCCGGTGATTCTGACGCTGAACTCGTCCGAAGCCATCCTGACCCTCGCCGGTCTGGGCTTCCTGGGCTTCGGCATCGAGCCGACGGCCGCGGCCGAATGGGGGTATGACCTGAACCGCTCCGTCTCCGACGTGACCGCCGGCATCTGGTGGACCGCGGTGTTCCCGGGCATGGCCATCGTGCTGATCGTGCTTGGCATCACGCTGGTGGGCGAATCCCTCAACGACCTTGCCGACCCGCGCCTGCGCGCGCGCAAGTCCGCCGGCGAAGTGGTGGGATCCATCGAAGACACCTCCGTGGATCCCACCGAGAAACCCTCCGTGCGCAATGAAGTGATCGCCGAATTGGATTCCAACGTCAATCCGCCGTCCACCGTCATCGATCACGACCCGGACTTCACCGCATCCGAGTGGACCGGCGAAGGCACCGTCGCGCCGGCGACCAAGGGCAAGGAATGAGCATTATGAGTGAACAGCGTCAACATAATCTGGCCGACATCAAGGATCTGTCCGTCTCCTTCATGACCGATGCGGGCTCCATCAAAGCCGTAGAGAACGTGAATTTCATGATCCCACGTAAAACCGTGGTCGGCGTGGTCGGCGAATCCGGCTCCGGCAAATCCGTGACCGCCCGCTCCATCATCAAACTGTTGCCGGAAACCGCCACCACGTCGGGAGCGGTGTACCTTTCCCGGCGTGACGGCTCCGATGGCCTGGACGTGCTCTCGCTTTCCGGCGAACAGCTGCGCGACATGCGTGGATCCGAAGCCGCGATGGTCTTCCAGGAGCCGAACTCGGTGCTCAACCCGGTGTACACGATCGGATGGCAGATCGAGGAGGGCCTGCGCGCCCACGGACTGAAGGACAGGAAGAAGCTGCACGCCAAAGCCGTCGACATCCTGAACAAGGTCGGCATCCCCGACGCCGAGACCCGCGTGGATTATTACCCCCATCAGTTCTCCGGCGGTCAGAAGCAGCGCATCGTCATCGCCATGGCGTTGGTGCTCAACCCCGGCCTTATCCTGGCCGACGAGCCCACCACCGCTCTGGACGTGACGGTCCAGGCCGAGATTCTCGACCTACTTCGTCTGGCGCGAGACGAATTCGATGCGTCCGTGCTCATCATCACCCACAACATGGGCGTGATCGCCGACATCGCCGACCAGGTGGTGGTGATGTACCGCGGCCACGTGGTCGAACAAGGCACCGTGGAGCAGGTGTTCTACGACCCGAAGAACGACTACACCAAGCGCCTCCTGGGCGCGGTGCCGCGTGTCGGCCAGAAGCTGGTCGTGCGCGATCCGGACGGTCGCGTGATCGAACGCAAATCCGATTGGCGCGAGCAGCCGGTGGCCGTCGAGGCCAAGGGATTGACGATCACGTATCCCGGGCATCTGATGCAACCCGATTTCAAGGCCGTGGACGGCGTGGACTTCACGATTCACCGTTCCGAAGTGCTCGGCCTGGTGGGTGAATCCGGTTCCGGCAAATCCACCACCGGTCGCGCCATCGCCGGCCTGCAGAAAGTGTCCGGCGGGTCATTGAACGTGCTTGGCGTGGAGATGAACGGTGTCAGGGAGCGGGACTTCAAACCCAAGCGCGCCGACATCGGCTTCGTGTTCCAGGATCCCGGCTCCTCGTTCAACCCGTTGATGACCATTGCGGAAAACGTGGCCGAACCGTTGATCGTGCACAGGAAGTATGGTTCGGTGGCCGAGGCCAGGGACTATGTGGGAGATCTGTTGGAGATGGTGCAGTTGCCGCGCGCCTACATGAACCGTTTCCCCCACGAGCTTTCCGGCGGGCAGCGTCAGCGCGCCTCGCTGGCGCGGGGCCTGGCCCTGAAGCCCTCCCTGCTGATCGCGGACGAGCCGACATCGGCTTTGGACGTGTCGGTTCAGGCCAAGGTGCTGGAGCTGTTCAAGCGGCTGCAGGCGGAGATCGGCTTCGCCTGCCTGTTCATCACCCACGATCTGGCGGTGGTGGATATGCTCGCCGACCGCGTCATGGTGATGCATAAGGGGCGGATCGTGGAGCATGGCGACGCCGATCAGATCATGCGGCATCCGCGCAACGCCTACACGCAGAAGCTGTTGGCCTCCCTGCCGGTGCCCGATCCGCGCGAGCAGAGGCTGCACCGCGCGCATCTTCACGAACTGCTCGCCAGCGGAAAGTAACGAGTCACCCCGCACGGCGGCATGGTGTGCTTCGTCCATACGGCGAGGACGTCGAGGCTTGCTTCGCCCGCGAACCCACACTCATGGTTGTCCGCTTCGGACATCCGGCGCGACAATCGGGGTGTGGTGCGCGGCGGGAAGCATAATGTGTTGTAGCGTGGTATTCGCATCGTGGCTGCAAGGAGGAGTATTCATGGGACCTGCTCGCGGGGCGTCATCGCCGGCGTCTACAGGTGCGCAGCGTGTGAGCTTGAAGGACATCGCGGACGAGCTGGGCATTTCGCAGACCGCGGTGTCCTTTGCCATCAACGACCGGCCCGGTGTCTCCGAGCAGACCAGGCGGCGGGTCAAACAGGTCGCGGCGGAACTCGGATGGACGCCGGTCTACGCCGCGCAGGCGTTGGGTTCATCGAGAACCATGACCATAGGCTTCGCGCCCGCGCGATCCGTGCAGGGACTCACCGATGAAACCTTCATGCTGCATTTCATGGCCGGCGTGCATACCTCGCTCAGTCCCAAGGGATACGGTCTATTGTACCGACCATGCCGATCGTTGAACGAGGAGATGAGCGTCTATCGGGGCTGGGCGTCGAGCAAGCGCGTGGATGGCGTGATTCTGGTCGACCTGCGGGCCGATGATCCGCGGCCCGCGCTGTTGAGGGAGTTGGGGGTCCGCGCGGTGTTGGCGGGCGGACCCGATCCGAATGATTACGTTCCCTCCCTGTCCATCGATGATTCGCGCACCATGGGCACCGTGCTCGAACATCTGTCGTCGTTGGGGCATCGCCGGATCGCCTACCTTTCCGGCGACGCCAATCTGGATTATTCCCAGGGGCGTGTGGCGGCGTTCCGCTCGTTCGCCAAGAGACGCAGACTGGAGTCCATCGCCATCGAGTTCACGAATTTCGCCCCCGAACGGGCCGTGACGCTGACGATGGGGATGTTGCGCTCGCCGCAGCCGCCCACCGCGTTCATCTATGAGACGGAGATTCTTGCGGCGGCGAGTCTGCATGCCATGGCCAAAGCCTATGCCACCTGTGCCGCCACCATTGGGCGATCGGCGTCGGGGGAGGGGCGGTTCGCGGCATATCCCAGCGGATTGCCCGCCATCGTCAGTTTCGAGGACAGCTTCATCTGCGAGACGGCGTATCCGTCGATCACTTCGGTGCACCGCGATGCCGGCGAATACGGCGTCAAAGTGGCGAGGCTGTTGCTCAAGGTGCTTGCCGGCGAGCAGGTGGGTGGCAATAGGCGGATTCTCACCCCGAAACTGGTGGTCAGAGACAGTACGTCCGAACCAGTGGATCCGTCATGACGCGGGCGGGGCGCATCACGGGACGATGTGCCGTGATGCGCCCCGCGTCAGCGATTGCCGGCGTGAGGACGCCACGGCGATGGTCACGCCGCGTTTCTGACCGCGGTGGCGATGGAGACGGCCGGGTCGAGGAACGGAATCAACGTGGACTGGAAGGCGTGGTACAGGTCGGACTTGCCCGGCCAGACCGTGCCGATCACGCGATTGTCGCCGTCAAGCTGGTGGAACCATGATCCGCCTTCGTGGTCGATGACGTGCTCGTCGACGTAGCGGGCGAACGTGGCGTACCAGTTGGCGTATCGTGCCTCGCCGGTGGCCGCATACAGCGTGGCGGCGGTGTTCAACGATTCGGCGGCCGTCCAATGCATGCGGTCGGTGACCACCGGTGTGCCGTTCCAGTCGGTCGTATAGACGAGCCCCTCCGCGCCGTCCGCGTTCCACGCATCGTCCACCGCCCGCGCAAACAGGTGCTCGGCGGCGTCGATGTAGGGCCGCGCGCCGTCTCGGTTGGCGAAGGAGCTCAGCGCCCACTGCACGATGAGGCGCGCCCATTCGATGCCATGACCCGGCGTGGCGCCATACGGTTTGAACTGGTCATCCTTCTTATCGACGTTGCATTCGAGGTCCAGTGACCAATCGGACTTGAAATGTTCGGGGATGCGCCACTCGTTGTGCTTCGCCCAGCCGATCACATGATCGATGATGCGTCCGGCGCGTACTCGATGGGTGTTGTTCCCGGTGGCGTCGGCCACGGCCAGGAACGCTTCGGTGGTGTGCATGTTGGCGTTCAGGCCACGGTACGGGTCGAGCTCGGTGAATTCGGTGTTCCAGGTATCGACGGCCAAACCGGTTTCGTCATCCCAGAAATGCTTGTCATACGTGGCAAGCGCCTCAGCAAGCAGTTCCTTGGCACCCGGACGTCCGGCCAGCAGGGCAGAGGATGCGGCGAGTATCACGAAGGCATGCGCATAGCAGACCTTGCCCGGAGCATGGGTGCCGTCCGCGAACACCTGCGCATACCAACCGCCGTGCTCGTCGTCATGCAGGATGCCGGTCAATCCCTTGAGCGCTGCATCGGCCAGCTCGCCCGCACCCGGGTATCCGAGCATGTCGCCAATCGAATACACATGGGCCATACGGCTGGTGATCCACGTTTCGACGCCGTGGGATGGGTCAAGGGTGCCGTCGGCGTTCAGCCAGCCGGAACCGCCGTTCGGCGCTGGAAAGCCTTTGCCGAACTTCAGCAGCTCATAGGTTTCGGAAGCCATGAAAATGCGGTTGGCTTCGGTGCCGAGTACATAACGTGGGTTATTGGTCATAATGATTGTTCCTTTCCTTAACAAGAACATGCGGTGGGTGCGCAATGAGTCTGCGGTGGGCACGTCTTAGTGCTTCACACGAATGTCGAAATAGTCCATGACCAGTTCACAAAACATCATATTCGACCAGCTGAACCATTCGCGCGTGTACTTGGTCGGATCATCCACGTCGATGCCTTCGTGCATGAGATGTGTACCGGCGTCGGTGGCTACAAGACGGTCGAGGATATGCGCCTTGAAGTCCTTGCTGTCGCTGGTCATCGCCTCGATAGACAGCGCGATCGGCCACACATAGCGCGGCGGGGTGTGCGGTGAGCCGATGCCCTTGAGATACTCGCCCTCGTAATAGTACGGGTTTTCGTCGCTGAGCAGCGTGCGTCGGGTCGCCAGATATGTCGGATCGTCCGGTGCGCAGTACCCCAAGTAAGGGGCCGCCATCAAGGAGGGCACATTGCTGTCGTCCATGATATTGACGTGACCCAGGCCGTCGGTCTCGAACGCGTAAATCGTCTCGCCATTGCGGTTCGTCGTTTTGGCGTGGGCTTCGATGCCTTCGGTGATGGTGCGGCGCAGCTCGCCGGCACGGGCGGCGATATCGGCATCATCCAGAATCTCACCGCTGAAGATGCGTTCCAGATAGCCCATCACCACGGCGGCGAACATGTTCGAGGGCACCAGATAGTGGTAGGTGCAGGCGTCGTCGCTGGGGCGGAAGCCGGACCAGGTCATGCCGGTGTACGCCACCGGCGAACCCTTGCCGTCATTGCTCAGCGATTCGGTGGGGATGTCCGTGTCGCGGATGAAGAAATACGGGGAGCGTTCATGATGCTGCTCGGTCTCGAATATGTCAAGAATCTTCTTGACGCCGGCGATGAATTCGGCATCGAAGTGATCGGTGTTGCCGGTGTTCGCATACAGCATCCAAGCCAGTTGGATGGGGTAGCACAGCGAATCCACCTCGTACTTGCGCTCCCAAAGCCAAGGGCTGGAGAAGTCGGATCGGTCGTCCTTGTCCCAGGAGGCACCGTTCGGTTCTTCGTTGAAGGCATTCGCATACGGGTCGATGGTGATGAAGCGGAACTGTTGCCGTATCAGACCGGCGATTAGGCTCGCGATATCGCTGTCTTCGACGGCAAGGGCCAGATACGGGCGCAATTGCGCGGTCGAATCACGCAGCCACATGGCCGGGATATCGCCGGTGAGCAGGAATATGGTGCCGTCGTCATGCCGTTTGACCGTGGTGGTCAGGGTGTTGGCAAAGCAGGCGTTGAAGTTCTCGGCCCAGGCGGCGTGTTCGGTGCCGCACAGGTCCGTGATGTGCTGCATGAAATCCGAGACCGACTTCGGTATCGCGGTGGTCGCCATAAATTCAACTTCTTTGTTTTGGGGGATATACATATCAAGGGAACAGCATTATTCTAAACCGCTTTAGTTCATGACACGCGAAAGGACGTGAAGAGCATGAGTGTGAGCGCACCATATGAAAAAACCGGTGAGATTTCCTGTTCGGAGAATCTCACCGGTTGCGATCAGTCGATTCGTGAAGTCGCACGAATGGCGGATAAGGGGATGGGTGGATTACTTGCCGATTTCAGCCAGATAGTCGGGCATCTCGGCCGGGTACTCGGGCCAGGCGCCGGCCTGGGTGCAGACGTAGGCGGCGGTGTTGACGGCCTTGCGGTGTGCTTCTGCCAGCGTGTCGCCCAGCAGGATGCGGGCGGTGAAGGTGCCGGAGAAGGAGTCACCCGCACCCACGGTGTCGTTCACCTCGACGTGCGGGGTGTCCAGCGTGGAGACCTCGCCCTTGCGGGAGATGATGGTGGAGTAGGCGGAGCCGGCGGTCAGGATCACGTAGTCGAGGCCGAATTCCTCGATGAACCAGCGGGAGGCATCTTCGCCGGAGGTGCCGCGGATGTCGAACATGTCGCGCAGCAGCAGGAGTTCCTCGTCGTTGATCTTGAAGACGGTGGCGGCCTTGAGCAGTTCCTCGATGAGATCCTTGGAGTAGTGGTCGCCGCGAAGGTTGATGTCGAAGAACTTCATCGCGCCCGGCTTGGTGTGCTTGAGCAGCTCGGTGATGGTGGCGTGCGATTCGGGAGAGCGCAGGGCCAAGGTGCCGAAGCAGACGGCGTCGGCCTTGGAGACCACGTCGATGAGCTGACGGGTGTACAGGATGTGGTCCCAAGCCACGCCCTTGACGATGGTGTACTCCGGGATGCCGTTCTTCAGCGCGACCTCGACGGTGGAGGTCGGCCAGGCGTTGCGCTGGATGACGGTGTTGATGCCGGCCTCGTTGGCCTTGGCAATCAGTTCGTCGCCGAGTTCATCCTCGCCGACCGCGCTGATAGCCCAGCCTTCGGTGCCGTTCTTCATCGCGTGGTAGGCGAAGTTGACGGGGGCGCCGCCGGCTCGCTTGCCGCTCGGCAGCATATCCCACAGCAGTTCACCGAGGCTCAGAACGATCGGGGTAGTCATGGTTGGTTCCTTTCCTTTGTTTCCTTTATCGGGTGTTTCGTATGGAAAATCTTGTGATGTCGGCGTTTGTTTTAGGAGACATCGAAGAATACCGAGGGGTGTTCGAGGAATTGGGTCACCGCCACTGCTGCGGCACCGGAGACCGCCGCGTCGGCGGACAGGGTGGATAGGCTGATGGAAGTGGAGGCATTGATTTCGGGGATGGCCCGTTCGGCCACCGTGGCGCGCACCTCATCGAGCAGTATCGGGCCGGCTTCGGCCACGATGTCGCCGATGATGATGTGCTCGGGATTGTATCCGTTGAAGATGGTGACGCATCCGTAGCCGACGTATTGGGCGACTTCGCGGACAATGGCGATTGCCGCTTCGTCGCCGTCGCCGGCTTTGGCGAACAGGGCGCGGGCGGCTGCGGTGTTGGTCATATCGGCCGCGCCGGGAACCACGGTGCCATCGGCGATGAGCATGTCGTGAATGGCGGGGGTGGAGCAGTAGCGTTCAAGGCAGCCGACGTTGCCGCAATCGCAGGGGCGGCCGTTGACGTCGATGGAGATGTGTCCGATTTCGGTGGCGGCACCGAGGAAGCCGTTGATGAGGCGACCGTTGTCGATGACGCCGAGGCCCACGCCTTCGCCGACCAGATAATAGGCGAGGTTGCCGTCGGCGTGCACCGACGGGTCGAAGAGATAATGTGCGAGGGCGCCGGCGCGGGCGTCCTGTTCGATGAATACAGGCACGCGGAAAGCGGTGGCGAATTCGTCGATGAAGTTGATTTTGCGCCAGCCCTGCATGCTGGACACCACGGCGGTGCGGCCTACGTTACGCAGATAGGGGCCGGGCACCGCCATGCCGATGGCCACGATGGACGGGTCGTTGTCGAGCAGTTGTTCGACGCGCTGGTGGATGGTGACGATGGTGTCGTTGATGGTGTTGTCGTACACCGTGGGCAGGTTTTCGAAGCTCAGGGTGTTGCCGCACAGGTCGAACACGCCGATCTGCACCAGCGAGCGGGCGAATTTGATGCCGATGATGCGGAACCGCGTGGTGTCGAGTTTGAGACCGATGGAACGGCGGTTCTTGGAACCTTCCAAATCGCCGGTCTCTTCAATCATGCCGGCCTCGATAAGGCGTGCGGTGATTTTGGTGATGGCCGCGGGGGTGAGTTCCAGTGCCTTGGCGATTTGCGCGCGGGAGCTGATGCCGTTGTGATACAGGTGCTTGACGATGCGGGAGCGGTTGGATTCGGAGACACTGGCCTGGGAAGTGGCATGGGCGGTGTTTGTTGCCATCGGTCTTAAGTCCTCCTTGTCTGCACCGCTGCGAATTGTTCCGCTCATCTTTGAATCTGAACTTGATTAAGATATTAACGCTGTTAATTAATTGACGCAATCAATATGTCATTCGGCGTGTCGTGTATGTGAGTGTCGCCTTGGGTGAATTTGTTAAGATAGTTGTCAATAGTCGGATGCACACTTATACCAAGCGAAACGTTCGATGAAGAACAGGGGAGGGCTGATGGCCGAAAACATTATGAACAATCTCAGAATCGGTGTTGACGTGGGCGGAACAAAAATCGAAGCTGTGCTGGTTGACGCAATGGGCACGGTATTGGGTTCCGCCCGCATTCCCGCCAGACATGGCAACGATGCCGTGATCGAAGACATCGTCGCTGTGGCACATCAGGCGGCGGGTGAGCGTTTTGACGAGGTGGGCGCCATCGGCATCGGCACTCCTGGCACGGTGGATTCAGCCAGCGGGCATGTGGGCAATATCGTGAATCTCGACGTGGTCTCGCTGGACATGGGGCCGTTGGTCTCGCAGCGTTCGGGCGTGCAGGCCCATGTGGAAAACGACGTCAACGCCGCCGCCGTCGGTGCGGCCACCGTGTTGGGCGGTGCGGATGGCATGGCCGGTACCATTGCGTTCCTGAACTTCGGCACCGGACTGGCTGCAGGCATTGTCCAAAACGGCGTGCTGATGCATGGCTATAGCGGTGCGGCCGGCGAAATCGGCCATATCCCAGTCGAACCTCATCGCCTCAAGTGCCCTTGCGGGCAATACGGATGCTTGGAAACCGTCTGCTCGGGCGCATCCGTGGGGCGTCTGTGGCCCAACGCCGACCCGCCGATGCCCGACCTGATTCGTCGCGCGAAAAAGCGGGAGGCCGAGGCCGTCGATGTGCTGGACATGGTAGTGCGCGCCATCGGCGACACTATACAGATTCTGGCCCAATCCGTTGATCCGCGGCTGATTATCTTGGGCGGCGGCATGGCCAAGACCGGCGAACCGTTGGTCGAGGTGATCACGGCTGAGCTGCGCCGGCGCGAATCGCAATGCCGATTCCTCGAAACGCTGGACCTGCCGGCCCGGCTGCGTCTGGCACCCGTCGGCCAACCGGTCGGAGCCATCGGTGCCGCCATGGCGGCGTAGCACTGGCATAGTGCCGGGGCATGGAAGATGAGGCGTCGGATTTGTCTCCGAGGCCCTATCTTCCACGCAGTCCTATATCGCTTTATATCGTGCTGTGCCGCGCTTGGTCTTGCGCGTTTCGTTGCCGGGGTGACCGGCTTTTATTTGGTCAAGTGTTGGAAGACCGCGGCGATGGCCTCGCCCTGCACGGTGATGTCGGGTCCGCATTCGCAGCGCCGGATTACCGTGTGTTTGTGGAAGGACGAGGATGTGGCGGCATCCAGATATCTCTGGGCCGCGTCAACGAACGTCTCGTTGATGATGTTCGGCTGCCCATAGACGCATACGTCTGCCATATCCAAAAGGCCCACAGGCATGGCCAGGGCTTGGCCAAGATAGCGGCCCGCCCGAGCAAGGATACCCTGATGCTGCTCCACGTCTGCTGCGCTGAGTTGCTTCTTCAATGCGGTTCCGGAAATCATCGTCTCCAAGCAACCGTGCTTGCCGCAAGGGCACAGCGGCCCGTCAAGATCGATGGAAATATGGCCGATTTCGCCGGCTGCATGCAGTTCGCCGATTACCGGTGTGTCCGAGAGCAGAATCGCCGAGCCGATGCCTCTTTCGATGCATACGAAGAGCATATTCGGCCCGCCTTGGCCGAAGAAACGTTCGGTGAGCATGGCTGCGGTGGCGTCGTTGCTGACGTTTACTTCAAGTCCAAAATGCTCGACGATCGGTGTAGACAGGTCGAGATTGTTCCAGCCGCGCATCGTGGAGGAGCGGACCACGCCGTTGTCTACCACGCCGGGGGAGGAGACTCCGATGCCGATGACATCGCCGTCGGACATGCCCAGCATCTTCTCGATAAGTTCGATGATCACATCCACGGAAACGAATGAGCCGGTGTTCAGGGTGACTTCGGCGTGGCGTAGCGGCTGTCCGAGCAGATTGGTGACTGCACCGTGCAGCAGGTGCTCCTGCGTCAGATCGATGCTGATGATGCGCAGCCGATCGGTATCGATGCTCAGCAGTGTGCCTCGTTTGCCTTTGCCGCCGCTGGGTGCCTGACCGGTCTCGCGCAGCAATCCTTCCTCCAGCATCTGACCGACCACATCGGAAACGGCCGCGCGGCTCAATCCGGTGCGTCGGCCGAGCTCGGCGCGCGAATACTGGTTGGTGGGGAACAACAACCTGAAGATGAGTTGGCGGTTCTTGCGGCGCACATCGGCGGGGGAGGCCTTGGCCTCATGGTCGTCGGTCGTTGTGTTGAGACCGAGATATGGCATGTTTCCTCCTGCCTGATGGCGAGCGAATGGACGGTGATTGTTGTTCCGTACACAGTTTAGACGGTGAAGCACAATTTCGTCGTTGAAATTGTTATGAAACTTCACCAATAAATTCCAGTGTACCTGTGCGAAGCGTCAGGAAACACCGTGAGTGTTCACAAGGTCCAAAATTGTTAGTATCATTAACAAATAGCGAATCGCCAATCGGCACTATGCCGAACGGTGGTCGGAACGCCGCACATCACCCGGACGTGACAAGGATGTTGCCATTATCCGCAAGACGGGCGGCAGTACAGCGACTCGCATCGGGCGGGCCGCACGGAACTGGAGGAAACCAATGCCGGAAGTCATCATTGTGAAGAACGAAACCGAGGCCGGTGAGATCTACGGCCGTTGCGTGGCGGACCTGATCAAGGCGAAGCCGGACGCCGTGCTGGGCCTGGCCACCGGCTCCAGCCCGCTGTCCGCCTATAAGGCGCTCGCCAAGATCGTCAAGGACGAGGCCATTGACGTTTCGGGCGTGCGTGGTTTCGCGCTTGACGAATACATCGGACTGCCGCTGACCCATCCTGAGTCCTATCATGCGACCATCCATCGTACCGTGGTCGAGCCGCTCGGCCTGGACCCAGCCAAGGTCCATGTGCCCGGCGACGTACTCAACGGCACTCCGCTCGAAGACGGCGACAAAGTCGCGCTGGCCGGCCCGGCCTATGATCGTGCCATCGAAGCCGCTGGCGGCATCGACGTGCAGATTCTCGGCATCGGCACCGACGGCCACGTCGGCTTCAACGAGCCCGGTTCCTCGCTGGCCTCCGGCACTCGTGTCAAGACCCTGGCCGAGCAGACCCGCGTCGACAACGCCCGCTTCTTCGACAACGACATCAACCAGGTGCCCACCCACTGCATCACGCAGGGCATCGGCACGATCATGAAGGCCCGTCACCTCGTCCTGCTGGCGTTCGGCGCCGGCAAGGCGGAAGCCATCGAGGAGACGGTGGAGGGCGGCGTGTCCGCGTTCTGCCCGGCTTCCGCGCTGCAGATGCACCCGCACGCCACGATCATCGTGGATGAGGATGCCGCCTCCCGTCTGCGCCACAAGGATTACTACCGCTACGCCTACACCCACAAGCCGGCCTGGCAGGGCATCTGAGTTATCGTGTGCTGGCTCCCCTCTTTGTGTGAGGGAAGCTGTCGAATGTAATGAGACTGAGGGTGGTTATCGGCGGCGGCATATACATATATGTATTGCTTCCCGATTGGACCACCCTCAGTCTCGCTTCGCGAGCCAGCTCCCGCCAGCGGGAGCGCATGAGCGGTAAGGAGAACAACATGTCTGATAGGAACGAGATAGTCTCGCGCGTGACCGCGGCACTGGAGGGCAAGCCGGCTCCGGTGGCGATTCGCAACGCGCGCAAGGTGGATGCGCGCGGCGAACGGCACGGATATTGGGTCGTCTCCGATGCCGCCGGCGTCATTGTGGCGGCCGGCACGGGGGAGAAGACCTTCGAGCACTACTGCCGCACGGTGGGGCTCGACCCGGCCGATCGCAACGCGGTCATCGACGCCGAAGGCCGTATTCTGACCCCCGGCTACGTGGACATCCACGCGCACGGCGCATGGGAGAGGAGCTTCGATGACGGGTCGGATGGCATCGACGTGGCACGGGCCGGCCACGCCGTACACGGCACCACACGTCAGGTGCTCTCGCTGATCACCAATCCGGTGGATGTGATCTGCCGGAACATCCGCACCGTCCGCGCCAAGATGGAGTCCGGCCGCCCCGACATCCTCGGCTGCCATCTGGAAGGCCCGTTCCTGGCTCTGGCCCGCAAGGGCGCGCATGACCCGGAATGCCTCAAGGACCCGGTGCCCGACATCGTCGATAAGATGCTTGAGGCTTCGGGCGCGTCAAGCGGCAAGCCGGGGTGCATCCGTCAGATCACCATCGCGCCCGAACTGCCGCACGGCATCTCCGCTATCCGCCAGTTCGCCGCTGCCGGCGTGGTGCCGGCCGTGGGCCACTGCGACGCCGACTACGAGACCGCCAAAGCCGGTTTCGACGCGGGCGCGGGCATCATGACGCACATGTTCAACGCGATGAACGGCCTGCATCACCGCGAACCCGGTCCGATCCCGGCCGCGGTGGAGGATCCGCGCGTCACCATCGAACTCATCAACGACGGATTCCACGTGCAGAATCCGATGGTCAGGCTCTCCTTCCGGTTCGCGCCTCACCGCACGGCCTTCGTGACCGATGCGATGGCCGCCACCGACTGCCCGGACGGCGCCTACAAGTTGGGCGCGCTGGATGTGAACGTGGTCGACGGCCATGCGCGTCTGGTCTCCAACGGCGCCATCGCCGGCTCCACCCTGCTACTGGAAGTCGCCGTGCGCCGTGCGGTGTGCGAACTGGGCTTCAGCCCGGTGGACGCGGTCGAGGCGGCCACTCTGACGCCGGCCAAGGCGTTCGGCTTCGACAAGCCGAATCCGGTGACCGGGGCGCCGCTGGGCCTCATCGCCCCCGACTATGCCGCCGACTTCAACCTCGCCGACCCGGCCGATTGGACGGTCGAGCAAGTGTGGTGCGCAGGTCGTAAGTTGCGCTGAGGCCGATTGCGCGCGGTGCGCGCGGAAGGCATGTCGGAAGTTCGTCGACGATTCGGCGGACCGATGGCATGACGCCCGCGCACACCGCGCTTATGCGTATGCCGTGAATCCCCGTTCGGCTTGACGTGCGCGATGGCAGTGCCGCCATCGCGCACACCGTCGCGGATCGCGCGTCTGTGCAACAAAGCTAACATATTGAAAACGCTGACCGTGTCGTGTCACGGTTTCCGAAACCCCAGTGATTGCAAGGCTTATGACGATGTTCTTCGTTGTCTTGCAGCGATAATCCCGCGGTGATTTCATTTGCCGAGAAACATAGTGTACATTAAGAAAACGTACAGAGAAGTACAGAAGCGCATTCGCGCAGGAGAGTGAAGTGGCGTCCGTCGCTTCGGCTCTCCATATGACGGACAACAAGGAGGTTCGTGATCATGACTCACTTCAGCACTGTGAAACGCGTCATCGCCCTCGCCGGTGCCGGTGCCATGCTGTTTTCCGTGGCGGCCTGCGGTGGGGGAACCGCTTCCGGTGGCGGCAAGACCACACTCAAATTCGCGGCGTTCGAGGGCGGCTACGGTGCCGACATGTACAAGGAGGTGGTCGCCGCATACGAGAAGCTCAATCCCGACGTCAAGATCGAGCTGACCACATCCAAGAAGATCGAGGACGAGATCACGCCGGGCATGAAGGCCGGCAACTATCCCGACATCGTGGAGCTGGGACAGGGCTCGACCTCCGGACTGACCGAGACGCTGCTCAAGGACAAGGCCATCGAGGACGTGACCGATGTGCTTGACATGAAGGTCCCCGGGGAAAACAAGACCGTCAAGGACAAGCTCGTCGACGGCGTGATCGGCCTGTACACCAACCCCTACGGCGGAGACAAGACCTACCTCATGCCCATGTACTACTCACCCTCCGGCTTGGTGTACAACAAGACGCTGCTTGAGCAAAACGGTTGGAAGATGCCCACCACATGGGACGAGATGTTCAAGCTGGGCGATGAGGCCAAAGCCAAGGGCATCTCGCTGTTCACCTACCCGACCGCAGGTTACTTCGACGCCTTCTTCAACGCGCTGCTCGCCGACATCGGCGGCGACCAGTTCTACCAGGACGTGATGACCTACAAGAAGGACGTGTGGAAGACCGACGAGGCCAAGGAGGCGTTGGAGACCACCTATAAGCTGGTCACCGAATACCTCAACCCCGACACCGTGGGCTACGCCAACGCCCAGGACTTCACCAAGAACCAGCAGTCCATCCTCGACGGCAAGTCCCTGTTCATGCCCAACGGCACCTGGATTGTCAACGAGATGAAGGATGCGCCGCGCACCAGCGGCTTCGAGTGGGGCTTCGCCCCGGTGCCCACCGTCAAGAATGGCGGCACCCGCTACATCAACACCACGATCGAAGCCGTGTGGATTCCCGCCAAGGCCAAGAACAAGGAGGCGGCGAAGAAGTTCATGGCCTACCTGTACTCCGACGAAGCCGCGTCCATCTTCGCCAAGACCGGTGCCATCCAACCGATCAAGGGCAACACCGATGACCTGGCCTCCGACATGAAGGTGTTCTACGACGCCTACAACGAGGACAACGTCAAGGCCGTGGCCGGCTCGTTCTCCGCAACCGCCACCGTGGAAGGCAAGAACATCAAGGACGACCTGTACAACGCGGTCGACTCCGTGGCCTCCGGCAAGACCACGCTCCAGCAGTGGCAGGACAAGCTCAACGAGACCAGCAACGCACTGAACGCGGCGGCCAAGCAGTAACCTCGCCGCCGAACAACGGCCGGAGCAGATGGTCCCACGGTCCGGCCCGTCGCACCGATGCATTCATCGGCGGCGGGCGGGGCGGCGGACCGCTCCGGCCCCGCTTTGCTTCAGCGCCATACAGGCAACGCTTTTCAGGGGGAACGATGTCTTCAACGAAACATACAACCGACCTTGGCAGGATGCGCAGCCGTTTCGGCATTCTTTGCTCGCTGCCCACCGCAATCCTGCTCATCATCTTCATCTTCATACCCACGGTCAACGTGTTCCGCATGTCCGTATACAAGTGGAGCGGCTATTCGGACGAACAGACCTTCGTGGGGCTTTCGAACTTCCGGAAACTGTTCGTCGATCCGAACTTCATCCACGCGTTCCAGAACACTGTGCTCATCCTCGTGCTGGTCACCTCCGTCACCATGCCGCTGGCCATCATCTTCGCCGCGGTGCTCACGCAGAACCGCATCATCGGAGGCTCGCTGATTCGCTTCATCCTCTATGTGCCCTCGGTGCTGTCCATCGTGGTGGTCGCGGCCATATTCTCCGCCATCTACGATCAGAACAACGGCCTGATCAACGGCACCCTGAGCTTCCTGCACCTGAACGGGCTCAAGCAGGTGTGGCTGGGCAATCAGGACATCGTCATCTTCTCCATCGCCTTCGCCATGCTATGGCAGTCCTGCGGATACTACATGGTGATGTACATGTCGTCGATGGCGGGCATCGACCCGAGCCTGTACGAGGCGGCGCAGCTGGACGGCGCCAGCAAGACTCGACAGCTGTTCTCGATCACCATCCCATTGATCTGGGCGAACATCCGCACCACGCTCACCTTCTTCATCATCAGTTCGGTGAACCTCAGCTTCGTGCTCGTCACGGCCCTGACCAACGGCGGGCCCGATAACGCGTCTCAAGTGCTGCTCGGCTACATGTACGACCAGGCGTATTCGAACTCGTCCTACGGCTACGGCATGGCGATCGGCGTGGTGATCTTCCTGTTCAGCTTCATCATGTCGTTGATCGTGAACCGTGCCACCAAGCGCGAAGTGCTGCAATACTAAAGGAGGGCGAGATATCATGGCTTATTCATCAGTTTCCGGAAGACCGGCCCACTCCAGGCGCGTGCGTCCGGCGGCCGATCGAGGTTCGGCCCATTCATGGACGGCGGGCCGCATGGTTGGCCAGGTGGTGCTGGTAATCGCCGCCTTGGGCATCGCCATCCCCACCCTGTGGGTGTTCGTGGCTTCGTTCAAGGATAAAAGCGAGTTCTACGGATCACCCTGGACCTGGCCCAAGGGCCTGCACTGGCAGAACTATGCGGATGCTTTCGTGGACGCCAAGCTCGGACAGTACTTCGGCACATCGGTGCTGGTCACCGTCATGTCGATGGCCATGGTGCTGGTGATCGCGTTGCCCTGCTCCTACGTGCTCGCGCGCTTCGATTTTCCGGGCAAGAAGATTCTCAAACTCGCCGTTCAGGCCGGCCTGTTCATCAACGTGAACTACATCGTCGTGCCGATCTTCCTGATGCTTGTGGACGCCGACAAGCTGCTCTACAACATCATGCCGAACGGGTTCTTCGTGAACAACGTGTTCATCCTGGCGCTGGTCTACGCCTCGACGTCGCTGCCATTCACCATCTTCCTGCTCCAGGACTTCTTCGCCTCCATCCCGAAGGACTACGAGGAGGCCGCCATGATCGACGGCGCCTCGCAAACCAGGATCATGACCCGCATCTTCTTCCCGATGGCCATGCCCGCCATCTCCATGTCGATGCTGTTCAACTTCCTGACCTACTGGAACGACTACATCATCTCCATGACCCTCATGACCGGCAACAACCGCACCGTGCAAGTGGGCCTGCTCAACCTCATGCAGACGCAGAAGGCGGCCACCAACTACGGGCGCCTGTACGCCGGCATGGTGATCGTCATGGTGCCGGTGCTGATCTTCTACGCCGTCGTGCAGAAGAAACTCCTCGAAACCTCGACCATGGGAGGAATCAAATGAGCGACAGGACGAAAGGCGTGATCGCCACGACGGTCAAAGTGACGCTGTATGTCTGTTTCGTGGTGCTGACCATCGTCGGCGTCGGTCGTGACGGATGGGACGGGCTCTGCCTGGAACTCATCGGATTGGCCGGCGTGATCGGCGTGGTGTGGTGGTACAACGCGCATAACCGATAGTAACCGAATCCGGCCGGACGGCATGTGCAACGGCCCGGTGACCAAGGCCGTCTGTGGCTCGTTCCTCAGGCGGCCATACTCGTCATATCGCGTGTGCCAGGTCTCGGAGCCGGATTCGGCATCGAGACCTGGCACCCGGTTCAATCTGTTTATCGGCTTGGTCGTTTCGAATATGCATTCCCAGATGCCGTCAATGCTGGGTGCTTTGCGATGCATTCATGATTGGTGTTTCACGATGACACGTCATATAAGAACTTATGTGGTCGCAGTCGCTATGATGCTTTGCTGCTGCATGACACTTACCGGTTGCTCACAGGATGGTGCCTCGATTGACGGCAGAGCCATACCTCAAGGCCAGCTGGCGTATTACGCTGATCAGGCGCGGCTACGTACGTCCCCGGGTGACGTTCGAACCATGGCTTCGGTCATGCGCAAGGCCATCGCCGACGATCAGGCCCTGTTCGCATGGGCGGCACGAGAAGGATATGGCGACTACACCTCGTGGGATGCGATCGTGCGGTCGATGAAGCGTGCCAACGTCTCCAACATGGCGACGGTTGGACAAAGGGGAACGGTGTACGGTGTGACCATGTTCTCCATCGGCACCTTCCACAGTCAACTGGTCGCGCAGGCGAAGCGCTATCTCATAGACACCTTGTCCCAGCAGGCGGGACAGGAGCTATATGTCAGCGAAGGGGAGGCACGCCAATACTTCGATCGGCATCGTGATGCATGGTCTGGATCGCAAGGCTATCAGGTCATCCGGCTTACCGTTGATGCTCAAGATGCCGATCCACGCGAATTCAGGCAAGCCGTCTGGGAAGACGGCATGGATGATACCGGTCCTTCGGAACATCTACTGGAGCGGTATCCATCCTTATCGTGGAATATGGAATCCATCAGTAAAGGCGAGGGCGGATCGCCTCATGCCCAAGCTATGGCTTCGGCCACTGCGCAATTGAAGAAAGGAGAAGTCAGTGAGGTCGAAAGCGACGGGCGGCAGCTCACCTGTATGGTCAATGTCTCCGCAAAATCGGATGACGATGCAGATTTTGGTGAATACTCGTCGCGAATTATAACCGTCATGGAGAGCGATAAGCTCGAACAAGCGATTGCCTCGCGCGCTGAAAACATCAAAGTCGATATCGGCGTGAATGAGGTGAAAGAGCTTATGAAGACTAGGTGACGGTGCACCATGACGTCTTTCCGCGTTGTTCCGCAGATGTCTGGAAGGGCGCGCAACAGAAAGGTATACAAAACCATGGCAAGTAGGCACACCGCCATTGCATGGCGTGCGATTGTTGGGGTGGCTCTCGGCATTGCTATCATGCTTCCAACAGCCACGGCCGGCGCGGCACCGTTGGATGCCCCAATCGATACGCCGGAACAATCCGAACAAGCATGGGCCGGCAGCGCGTCCAATCCTTACGGAGGACAGGATTATTACGTAGATTCCCAACAGGGTGACGACGCCAATGCAGGCACCGATGTCAGCGCCCCGTGGAAAACCCTCGGCAAGGTCAATGAAACCGTTTTCCGTCCGGGCGACCGTATTCTGCTCAAGGCCGGTTCATCATGGCAGAATCAGCAGCTATGGCCCAAGGGATCGGGTGTGGATGGCAAACCGATCAGTATCGGCGCATATGGTGAAGCAACGGCCCATCGGCCGTACATCGCCACTAACGGCAATGTCGAATCCCCTTTCTCAGGAGGCATCGGGACCGGTAATCCCGTCAAGAATCCCGATAAGGTAGGTACTACAGGCGCAATCGTTTTGCGTAACCAGCAGTATTGGGAAATCAGTGATGTGCAGTTGTCGAATGATGACGATTTCGCCGTGGACAAGACCAATAAGGATGGTACCGTATGGGACGGCATTTCCATATCGGTCAATGCCGATCTGCTTGAACGCGAGGGGGTCAATGATCCGGCTTCCACGGTGATGAGGCATTTCCGCATCTCGAATGTGTATGTGCATAATCTGGATTCACCATCCACCTGGCAGAAAATCTATGCGGCCGGTGTCAACTTCCAGGTGTTCGGTTCCAAGAACCATCAGGAATATGAACGGATGGCGGGAGGCTATCGGTTCGATGACATCAGCATCGAAAACAACGTCTTCGACAGTGTGGATCTCAATGCCATTCAGGTCGGTTTTAATTGGTTCGGCGATGGCACGGGCGAAACGGATGCCAACGGCAAGTGGCATGATGGTTGGGAACACCTCTGGGTGCGAACCCATAACCAGTACACGACCAACGTGGCCATCAGACATAATTACATGCACTCAATCGGGCAAGGTGCCATACAAGTGGGTGATGTTCGAAACGGCGTAATGGAATACAATACTGTCAACGGGTATCTCAAGCGATATGACGTACAGTCCTGCGCCATCTATGCCTATGCCAGCGCCGACATCGTGATGCGTTACAACGAGGTCTTCGATGGCGCAGCCACCACCTGGGACGGCACGCCGTGGGATTTCGAGTATAACGATTTCAACGTGGTATACGAACACAACTACTCGCATGACAATGGCGCGGGATGGTTCGCCTATATGGGCAACACCGATAATGCCATAGCCAGATACAATCTGTCGGTCAACGACAACGGCACCATGATTCGTGAGTTTATGAGCAGCAACTATTCACCCACATGGTTTACCAACAATGTGATTGTCTACGATGGCGGTTCTACCGGATCCGGCAATACGAAATCTGCGTTCCACAATGACTCGTTCAAAGACACGCTGTATTTCGTCAACAATGTGTTCTACAACACCAACACCAACAGCGCGACACGTTGGCATGATCCAAAGAACGGCAGTGAAAGCGCCAAGGATATTTCCAAAGCGATATTCCGCAACAACGTGTTCTACGAGGCATCCGGAAAGCGCGGCGAAGGCGAACCGGAGAATATCAACGGCATCACCGATGAGCCGAAATTCCAAGGTTTCGCAGGGGACTCTTCCGTGTTGACCGGTTTGGTAAACAAGACGGATCCCGAAGCATCCATTACTTCCGCGGCCAAACTGTTCACCCCCTCTAATGATTCCCCGCTGCTCAATGCCGGCTTGTATAACGAGGCAATGGGACAGAAGGACATACTTGGAGGCGATGTGTTCCATGGTCTGGCACCGGAGATCGGCATCGTAGAGCGCACCGACATCGGTGGAAAGAACACTAATCCCGTGGAGGAAAACATCAAACCCGTGCAAGGAAATCTGGCACTGGGCAAAACCGTGATTGCCAGTTCGACGCATCCCAATGGCAAATTCCCCGCCTCCAATATCACTGATGGCAAGGTCGGCACGCGATGGGCGGCCGCCGATGGTCCGGATTATCCGGTGACGTTGGACATCGATTTCGGTAAGACCGTTACCGTGAACCGCCTGGATATTACGGAATTCACTGAGGTGTCCAGTGATCCTGGCAATCACCCCGAGTGGTCCACGCATCACCGTGTGCAGCGTTATTCGCTGTGGCGGTGGGATGAAGAATCGTCCGATTGGGTGAAATTCCATGACTCTGATCAAGGATTGCCCGATGACACGACATCGGTGACCTTCGCCGATCAGACCACGTCCAAGATTCGGCTTCAAATAGATGCCGTCTATGACAATGTCGATATGTATCAAGGCAAGCCGGGAAGTCCCACCGTCAGCGAAATCGCGGCGTACCGCACCGCCTCTCCCCAATCGCTCAAACTTGTCGCATCGTTGCCGCGTGACGGGTACAATCTTGCGCAGAATGCAGGAGTCGACACCAATCAGGTTTCATGGCTGGTCTCCGGCGATCATCTTGCCGAAAGCATGCTACGCATCATGCAGCCCAATGGCAATGAGGGGCCTCTGCTGCGTCGAGACACCGACTACACCGTACGCGAGGAGAATAACGGCCAGTGGCGCGTTTCGCTCGCGGAGCCGCTGGTCCGCTCATTGCCGGCGAATTATCCAAAGGGTATGAACGGTCAGTCAGGTGCTTATGGGTTCCGTCTCACATCCGATAGCGGATCCACGCTTGATCTTACTCTCAAGATCATTAATACGCCGGTCGGCTCCATGAAACCGGGCGGTGGTGAAACTCCCAATCCCGGTGGCAATGGGACGACCACTCCCGGGGAAGGCAGTGGAAGTCCGGGGGCAATCGCCTGGAGGAGCCAAACCTAGCGGCTCCGGTTCGGGACGTGTTCCGGAGAACGGCAATGGCGCCAATCCCAAGGCGTTCATCGCCAATACCGGTGTAGCCGTTGCGGGGTTGGCAACGGTGGCGTTGCTTGCCATGGGCTCGGGTGTCGTGCTGCTTCGCCGGCGTTCGTCTCATCGCGAAAATCGGTAGAAGTACATCCGGCCGGACGGTGTGAGGCAACGGCCCGGTGACCAGGGCCGTTGCCTTCGTTTCTTGCCCCTCCCACGCAAGGGGCAAGAAACGAAGACGCACGAGCCGCGGCTAGTGCATCCGGCCGTCGGCCATGAACAAGGCGTGGGCGTCGCCCTTCGCCTTGGCCTCAAGATAGCGGCGGAACACCGACAGGCGTTCCGTGGTGCTACGGGCCAGGGGAGAGGGCAATTCGTTCAATGAGAACCAGCCGACGTTAAGGCTTTCGTCATCGCCCACAAACGGTTCGGCGTTGCCGCCGGGCTTGAGCTCGCACAGGAAGGAATGGTCCATATACTGCGCGTGGTCGCCGTTGGCATAGGTGAGGATACGTTGCTCGGAATTCACGGACACCAGATCGGTGACCACGACGTCCACGCCGGTCTCCTCCTTCACCTCGCGTACCGCGGCGTCGGCGGGCTGCTCGCCCGGGTCGATGATGCCGTACACCATCGCCCACTCGCCGGTGTCGGCGCGCCGACCCAGCAGTATGCGTCCATGCTCGTCAAGTACGCATGCCGTCACGCCATGCAACCACAACAAATCATGGCCGATCTTCTTACGCAGTTCCAGAATGAACGGGGGCGTGCTCATGCGTTGGCCCGTTCCGACATCCACGCCTCGACTCCCTCGATGGTCTTCGGGATGCCGGCGGAAATCCATTCGGGGCCGTTCTCGGTCATGAGCACGTCGTCCTCGATACGGATGCCGATGCCGCGGTATTCCGGCGGAATCAGCAGATCATCCTCGCGGAAGTACAGGCCGGGCTCGATCGTGAAGATCATGCCCGGACGAATCGGCGCGCCCTGATAGGACTCGAAACGAGCCTGCGCGCAATCGTGCACATCAAGACCCAAGTGGTGGGCCACACCGCAGGCGAGCCAACGGCGGTGCTGCTGGCCTTGCGGAGACAGCGACTCCTCGACGCTCACCGGCAGCAGACCCCAATCGTGCAGCCGTTCGGCAATCACACGCATGCAGGCGTGGTGGATGTCGGAGTAGGTGGCACCCGGCTTGGCGGCTTCGAAACCGGCCTGCTGCGAGTCGAGCACGGCCTGGTACAGACGCTTCTGGAAGTCGGTGAACTTGCCGTTGGTCGGGAAGGTGCGGGTGATGTCGGCCGTGTACAGGGAATCGACCTCAACGCCGGCGTCCACCAACAGCATGTCGCCGTTCTTCACCACACCGGTGTTGCGCATCCAGTGCAGAATCGGGGCGTGGGGGCCGGAGGCCACGATGGAGTCGTAGCCGACGGCGTTGCCGATCTCGCGGGACACCGCGTTGAACGCGCCCTCAAGGATGCGCTCGGAGCGCGGCTTGTCCAGCGCGTCCGGCAGTGCGGACAGCAGGCGGTCGAAGCCATGCTTGGTGGCGTCCACAGCCTTGCGCATCTCGCCTATCTCGTAAGCGTCCTTGACCATGCGAGCCTCGGCGGCGAACTCGTGCAACTTGTCGTCGGATGCGGAGTTCTTGTCCGGATCGGCGAAACCGTTGGCCTCGCGGATGGACTCGACCATCGAAGTGATTTCGGAGTCGGTCTCGCTGACCACGCGCACACGCACGGCGCCGGCCTCGGCACCCACGTCCTTGGACAGGGCGTCAGCCAGCTGGGCGATGTCGTGGGTTTCGATGCCGGTCATCGCCTGCATCTCCTGGAGGCCAGCACGCGGGCCAACCCAGTATTCGCCGTAGTGGGCGGACATGAAGAAGTCCTCGGTGGAGTTGTCGGCGCGCGGCGCCACAAACAGTTCCGGGGTGTGGGTCTTGCCGGTCGCGGCTTCGGGGGAGTCGGGGTCGACCGGGTTCAGGACCAGCACGGCACCAGCTTCATAATCGGAACCCAGGCCGGTGTAATAGGCGAACGTGGTGTCCGGGCGGAACATGTAATCGCAATCATTGTTGCGCACCTTCGGCTGGCCGGCCGGAATGACCAGACGTTCGCCGGGGAAGGCCTTGCTCAGCGCCTCAAGACGGGCGGGAATGAACTTGGAGGATTCGAGAGGCTTGATCTCCGGATCGTCGTCGGCCCAGCCGGACTTCATGAACTCCTTGAATGCGGCCGACTGCGGGCGCAGCGAGCGGTTGTTCACGCGGTCGCTCATCGACTGGTTCGCGCCCGGCGCCGTAGCGCGCTCTTCGGCCTCATATTCCTTGTCCTTGGCGGTGATCACTTCACCCATTGCCACTCTCCTGTATGTAGTTGTTGTCGAATCATCGATTCCCACTTCATACTAGTCGGCTTTATGCGATGTGCCACGATTGACGGCTGACGGTAAAACCAAGTACGGAATTTGGACGGTCTTCTGGACATGTCCATATGGCGAGTGCATCGGGCTGGAATGCGGGCCCATTTATTGTTCTCGGCAGGGAAGGAGAGGGGCATGGGCTTGGGCTGGAGCTTGTCGATTGGTATTGACATATTTTGCGGGCTGAATCCATGTGAACCCATGCGATGAAGGTTTATCGCGTCGCGGGACTTACTGCTATGCGGAGGTCTCCACCTGAGGCACCCCGGCTTTGATCAGTTTTACCCGCAGCGGAGTGCGTTCGATGACGTCGGCGTATGTGAAATGGACGATTTCGGTGGCACCGGCTCGTTTCAGTCCTTCGTCGCGTGCGCGTTCCTTGGCCACCACCTCCTGAATGCTGCGGTTATCGGTCATGGCTGGGTCCACGTATTTTTGTGTGCCGTCGTATTCGGCCACTATCACGCGCCCGTCATCGAGCTTCCATACGAAATCAACGCGGTGCTCGGTATTCGTCTGTGGGTCGGTCACCGTTACCTGAATACGCGGCGTGAGGAAACGATCTTCGATGATGGTGCCTCGCGCGAGGGATTCTCCGCCATTCTCGCTCCTTTCGTTTGCATAGCGCAGCAGGCGGAATACTCGGGCATAATCGATTCTCCATTGAACGCAGTCGGCGGCTATCTCTTCCTTGGTTATTCCCTTGGCAAGGGCCGAGTCAAAGATCGGCAACGCAAACCGAAAATCAAGGTCTATAGCGGCCTCGACCAAGGTTCTAGCCGGTGATATCAGGGATAGGCCGGAGGCCTCGTGATGTGTCTTCGGATTGTTCATATCGGGCATATAGACATGTCGTAAGCGCTGATGGCATTGACGAGATCCATGATCGGAAGTCACGATGGTTATGCAGCCATCATGCAAATGCCATTGATGTTCGAATCCATAGGCACTTACTGCCACCAAGCCGCCAAAAACCCACTGAGGATGCTCTTGCGCAAGAGCGCGGGCCATATGCAACGTTCGCTCCGGCGGCGTCAAACCATCCCAGTATGCGGTATTTGCATAAAGACTGGGAATGCCGTCATACACTTTCAACAACTCACCACTCTGGGCACGGCGGCGTAGAGCGGTCTGTTCCGCTTCATTTCTTGAATAGACGCATCTCAGCTCATTCTGCGCGGCTGATATGAGCGAGGCCACTGCTTTGTGTGTCTTCATGACGTCGAGTGTAGCCGGAACGAAGCAGCGTAAGTATGAATTTCAGCCATTGTGGTTCTAGCCTCGGAGCTTGGCTGTCTTGGAGTGAGATATTCCCGATAATTTCAAGGTATTAGGCCACTAATTCGGAATAGTGGATAACATACAAAACTTATCCACCATCAGTAATGTCATTCGAACAACGTGCTTTGGGGATTCGAACAAGATATCATCGGCGAAGGCGGATGTAGCTGGTAGAGGGCGGCGAATTGACGGTTAACAGTGCTTATGTTTTGTACGCCGTCGGTGCTGATTCAGATATTGGCTGGCTTCTGTCTGAGTGTGGAATCTAGCGTCGGCGTGAGTCCAATGGTTGTATCGTGGCCGACGATTTGCTGCAATTTATTGGCGGCATAGATCCAGGGCTTGGACGGCTGCCGACGGTGAGAGCAGTCATAACAGTGAATGAGCCTCTGCGAGTTCAAAAGATGATGTAGCGGACGTTTGTGAGAGTCGTTTCCGGGGCAAGACATGGTCGATTGACGACGTTGAAATTTCTCAACGACGGCAGAATGGCATGCCTTGGCGAGGAGACGACACTGAGAGGCGATGGAGTCGGGATTAATCCAGGTTTTGGCCAGCTACCGACTCGCAAGAGCATCATAGCGTCGGTGTACCGCCAGAAGCTGGCACTGTACCGACGCTGAATAGCATCAGCGTCGCCGGACATACAAGTTCTGGATTGCAGCCGACTAAGAATGGGATGCCGACGGCAAGAGCCGCATTGCAACTATATGAGACGGCTTCACTGCGCGCGCTGCAGGAAAAGGCCGCCCGCGCGGCGGCGACATATGAGACGGTTTCACTGTGCGCGCACGATAAACCACCCCGGCGGCTAGGATAGAGGGAATTGAGGAGTGTGACTCCACGCGTGAAGGCAAGAATCCCGAACCATGCAGGGCAAACCTGTGCGAGGGGAGCTTCCTGCGCATGCGGAAGCGGAATATATGCGGGCATGCGTAGACATGACGAGAATGGCGCGAACACGTAAGTGGCATACGCACTCCGAACGGTTCAACAGCAACACGAGCAGAGGTCAGAAGAGGATATGTCATTCGAGCATCCGAATCGGAACAATGAGAGCATGCGGGACGTCGAACTGGACATCATGAGCCGCCCGCCGGAGCATAACACCACCAATCTGGATCTCGACCGGATGAACCTGATGCTCGACATCCTGGGCCACCCGGAGCAGTCGTTCCGCGTGATTCATATCACCGGCACCAACGGCAAAGGCTCCACCGCACGCATGGCCGAGGCCATCTGCCGCGCCTACGGTATGCGCACCGGCCTGTACACTTCGCCGCATCTGGAGAAGATCAACGAGCGTATCGCCATCGATGGCCAGCAGCTGTCCGACGACGATTTCATCGACATCTGGGACCAGACCAAGGATCTCGTGGCCCTGGTGGACGCCAAGATGGAGGAGCAAGGCAAGCCGAAGATGAGCTTCTTCGAGGTGCTCACCGCCATGGCCATCTGGAAGTTCGCCGACACGCCCGTGGACGTGGCCATCGTCGAGGTCGGCATGGGAGGCCTGTGGGACGCCACCAATGTGCTCAACGCGGATGCGGCCATCATCGGTCCGGTGGACATGGACCACATGCAGTGGCTGGGCGACACCGTCGAACAGATCGCCACCGAGAAGGCCGGCATCATCAAGCCGAACTGCACCGCCATCATCGGCCCGCAGCCGCATGAGGAAGCCGTCATGCCGATTCTCACCGAAGCCGCCGAACGCAACCACGCCACGCTCGTGCGTGACGGCTACGAAATGACCGTGTCCGACCGCATGGCCGCAGTCGGCGGACAAGTCGCCACCCTGACCACGCCCAACGGCACTTACGAGGGCGTGCCGATCGCCAAGTTCGGCGAGCATCAGGCCCACAACGCGCTTGCCGCGCTTGCCGCCTCTGAAGTGGTGATTCCGGTCAATGGCCCGCTGGACGGCGACTTGGTGGGCGAGGCGTTGAGCTCGGTCAAGATTCCCGGACGCATCGAACAGATCCGCACCTCACCGACCATCATTCTGGATGGCGGACACAACGTGAATGCCGCCGAAGCCCTACGCAAGGCCATAGAGGAAAGCTACGACTTCAAGCAGCTGGTCGGCGTGGTCGCCATGATGCGCGACAAGCAGGTCGAGGAATATCTGGGTGTTCTGGAGCCGATCCTGAGCTCCGTGGTGGTCACCGAGAACTCGTGGCGCGAGCGTGTGATGCCGGCCGATGAGCTTGAGAAGATTGCCGTGGACGTGTTCGGCCGTGACCGTGTGATCAAGGAAGCGAACCTGCCCGACGCGATTCAGGCTGCCGTCAACATGGTCGATGCCGAAGACGAGCTGGGCGTGGGCTACGGCCACGGCGTGCTCATCTGCGGCAGCTTCGTCACCGCCGGCGACGCACGCCTGATGCTTGAGGAACACGCCAGCCCCACGATGAGGCAGGCTATGGCCGTTCATCAGCCGGCGGTTGGCCCGGACGGTTCGGATCGGCCGGCAGACAAGGCCGAGGATGAGGCCGCCGACAACCTCGAGGATTCGGTAAGCCCGGACGACTTCGATGTGTTCGACGTCCTCGGTCTCGGTAAGGAACAGGCCAGTGACGCCGGTAACGCCGGCACCGGCACGGCCAGTGCCGACACAGGCACCGACGATTCCGCCGACGCCCGGTAACCCGAATCCAAGGCCTATCGGATACCCGGACACACGGAAAACAGTCTCACGCCATGTATCTCAAGGAACTCACCCTCCGCGGATTCAAATCCTTCGCCTCCGCCACCACGCTGCGCTTCGAGCCCGGCATCACGGCGGTCGTCGGCCCCAACGGTTCGGGCAAGTCGAACATCGTCGACGCCCTGACCTGGGTGATGGGTGAGCAGGGTGCCAAAAACCTTCGCGGCACTTCGATGGAGGACGTGATTTTCGCGGGCACGTCCTCCCGACCGCCATTGGGCCGTGCACAGGTGAGCCTGACCATCGATAATTCCGATCACACGCTCGATATCGATTACACGGAAGTCACCATATCCCGCACCATCTTCCGCAACGGAGGCTCCGAATACGCGATCAACGGCTCGCAATGCCGTCTGCTCGACATTCAGGAACTCCTCTCCGATACCGGTCTTGGCCAGCAGATGCACGTGATTGTGGGTCAGGGACGATTGGATGCGATTCTGAAGGCCGACCCGTCCGGCCACCGCGCGTTCATCGAAGAGGCCGCCGGCATCCTGAAGCACCGCAAGCGCAAGGAACGCGCGTTGCGCAAGTTGGCCAATACCGAAACGAACCTGAGTCGACTTGACGATTTGCTGGGGGAGATTCACCGCCAGCTCGGCCCCCTCGGACGCCAGGCACGCATCTCCCGGCGCGCCGACGCGATTCAGATATCCGTACGCGACGCCCAAGCACGCCTGTATGCCGAAGACGCCCAACGCTCGATGAGCCGCCGCGACACGGTACGTCAAGAGCTTGGCGATGTGCGCAACCAGCTGGCCGTCGCCCAACGTGAACTCGCCCAAGTCAAAGTACGCATCGAACAGGTCGAGGCGTTGAGCTCTGAATCCAGTCCGGCCATCGCCAAGGCCAACCAATACTGGCATGAATTCTCACAGACCCGTGAACGACTGAACGCGCTCGCCCAGTTGGCCGAAGAGCGCAGCCGGTCACTCACCGGCCAGATCGTCACCAACTTCGGCGAGGATCCCGGCATGCTCGTCAAACGAGCCGAGGAACTGGAGTCTCAGGCCGCGGCACAAACCAAGGCCGTGGCCGATGCACGCATCGCACTCGACAAGGCCACCGAGGAACGCGCCGACGACGAGAAGAAGCTCGCCTCAGTCCGCCAGACCTTGACGGAACTGCGCAAAACCGCACAGGAGCGCGATGCGCAGATCGCCCGACTGCGCGAACTCATAGCCCGCGAGGAATCCGCCGTGCAACTGGCGACCAGCCGCGCCAAGGATTATGCCTCCCAACGCGACTTGCTGACTTCCCAGCGCGACGATGCCCAGCAACAGCTGGACGCATTGCGCAGCGAAGCAGACTCCATTGCCGACGATGACGGTGCCGCATTGGACGCCGCGCGTGCAACGCTCGCCGAATGCCGCGAACGACTGAACGAACTCGCCGATAAGCAGCGCGAGATACAGTCCAAGATCATCTCGCTCAAATCCAAGGCCGATGCGCTTGCCGACACGCTAGGCAGCCGCAATGCCTCCGGATCATTGGAACGCGACACGGACGTGGCCTCGCTTGGCCGACTCACCGACTTCATCCATGTGGCCGAAGGCTGGGAAGAAGCCGTGGCCCACGCGCTCGACCAGTATGCCAGCGCCATCGTGGTACCCGAGGCAGGCAACATGTTGCACGCCCTCGAACGCGCTCGGGAAGATAAGCTCGGCAAAGCCGTGGTGCTGACCGCGAGCATTGCCGGCGATCCCGTCACAGAGCCAGGCACGGAGTCGGAGGAGAGTAGCGCCGAGAACACGGCGGCCGCCCCGCAATCGGGCAACGCGCTGGCAGCATTCGTCACCGCGAACCCGGATGCCGAGAACCAGGCGCAGGCCGAAGCTGTCGTGCACACCGTGCGTCTCCTGCTGGCTGATGTAGCCATGGCCGGCACCGCCGACGAAGCACAGCACATCGTGGCATCCGGCGAAGCCATGCGGGCCGTCACCAAGAACGGCGAGACCTTCACACACGGCGTGGCGGCGGTCGGCGGCTCTTCCATCTCTCAATCGGACCTGTCTCTGGCCGCCCGTCGAGACAAAGCATTGGCACAGGTCAAACAGTTGGCCGCCCAAGACGGCGGAATGGCTGAGCAAGTGGCCGAGGCCAAAGCCAAACGCGATGAAGCGGCCCGACTCGTCGACCAGGAATCCGCCAAACGCACCGAAGCCCGGCTCAAAGCCCAACAGGCGGAGAAATCTCTGAAATCCGCCACAGACCGCGTCGCATCGTTCACCCGTCAGCTCGAGCAGCTGGATAGGAAAATCACCGAGACCCAAGAGAATCGCAACGAGCATCAGCTCAGGCTCGACGATCTCAATCGCGCTTTGGCATCGGCCCAGCAATCCACAGCGGAACATGCCGATTTCGACGAACTTGATGAACGTGAACGCACGCTGGAGCGCGAACTGAACCTGACTCGCGAGCATGAGGTCGCCGCGAAAATCGCGTGGACCGAAGCAAGCCGCCAAGGGGAGTCACTGAGCCGGCAGGCCGGGCTGCTGCGGGACAACGCCAGAGAAGCCGCCGAACGCCGCGCCCGCATCGAGGCGTTGAACGATCGCAGACGCGAGCAGGCCTCACACCTGCAAGGCGTGGCCGATGACGCGCGAGCAGTGGCCGCCATGGTGGAACATACGCTGCATGACGTGGCCGCCAAACGAGACGAGCTGCAGGCCGCCGCCTCCAGCCATGACGAGGAACTCAAGGCCCTGCGCGCGCAGCGCAACCAGATCGAGCCCAAGGTCACCGATCTGACCGGGCGCGAACATGCCTTGGATGTAAACCGCGAACGGTTGGCCGCCGAATCCGGGCAGCTCATGCAAAAAGTGTCCGACGAACTCGGTCTCACTTTGGAGGAATTGGTTAGTGGTTACGGCCCCGAACAGCCGGTGCCCGTGCTGGATGATGAGGGCAACCCTGTGCCGTTGGATGAGACGGAAGCTGAGGCTGGGACCGAAGAGGGAGAAACCGGGGGAGAGGCCGGCACCAACGGCGATTCCGCCCTCTTTAAGACCGTGCCGTATAACCGTCAGGAGCAGAAGAAGCGTCTCGATAAGGCTCGCCGCGATCTGGCCGCACTCGGTAAGATCAACCCTTTGGCCACCGAGGAATTCGAAGCGCTTGAGGAGCGGAACAAGTATCTCAATGATCAGCGCAACGATGTGGTCAAATCACGTGACGATTTGATGCAGCTCATCAAGGATCTCGATTCCACGATGGTCCAGGTGTTCAAATCCGCGTTCGACGATACCGCCGAGGCGTTCGAGCAGATGTTCGCCACGCTGTTCCCAGGCGGCACCGGACGACTGCGCCTGGAAAACCCGGAAGACATGCTCACCACCGGCGTACTGGTCGAGGCCAGCCCGGCCGGCAAGCGCGTCAAACAGCTGAGCCTCCTGTCCGGCGGCGAACGTTCGCTGACCGCGCTGGCGCTGCTGTTCGCGATTTTCACCGCCCGCCCCAGCCCGTTCTATGTGATGGACGAGGTCGAGGCCGCGTTGGACGACGTGAACCTGACCCGTTTGATTAATGCGTTCAATGAGCTACGCGCCCATGCGCAGCTCATCATCATTACGCACCAGCAACGCACCATGTCGATTGCCGACGCGCTTTACGGCGTAACCATGAGAGCCGACGGCGTAACAGCCGTGGTGAGTCAAAAACTCGAACGATAAACGAATGGTTCCCGCTGGCAGGAACTGGTACCACAGGTGACAGAGGGCGGTCCATATCGAAAGACCGCCCTCAGTCTCGCTTCGTTCGACAGCTCCCGCCAGCGGGAGCGGGGCGGTATTAGCGCAATGCCTTGCGCACGCCCTGTACAGTCTGCAGCGTCTTGTAGAAGACCTTCTTGATGGGTACGTCGCGGGCGGGGGCCACCGGGGTGATTTCCTCGGTGAACTTGCACTTGAACTCGTTAAGGCCCTTGAGAGACGGCGCGAAATCGGAGCCAATGCCCATGAGATCGTATTCAGTAATACCCTGCGAGCCTAGGATGCAGCATTCGGAATACAGCAGCTTGTCGGTCACATGCAGACGCATAACCTCGTTGCGCATGCCGGCATAGTAGCGCACCGCATGCGTGCCGTTCACGGTGACAATCGACCATGCCACCACACGGTCTTCAATACGTGCGGCGAACACACGGCAATGATCGGCACCCAACGCGCCGATCATATCGGAATAGTCGCTCATCGGAGCAGGCGTGAATCCATCGCGCTGGCCGGTCTCGACCATCACATCGTAATATTCGGAGAAATCGGCCAGCGCCTTATCCGTCTCATCGGCAACCTCGGCCGGGCACTCGCGCAGAGACTTGCGCACGTCACGGCGTCCACGACGCTTCATCCGAGCCAGAATCTCATCATCGCCACCGGTGACGTCGATGATCACGGTCTGGTCGTACGGCACTGTGGAGAGCACCTTCTCCGTACCATCGGCGAACCAGGTGTCGATACGCAGGAACGCGATGTTCTTGTCGGCCTTCTTGACGGTGTCCACGATGGCGTCGACGACCTCGCGCTCCTCAGCCTCGGTGGGCTTGGCGACCCACGCCGGCCCATGCATCGAGCGCAGATAATGATAACCGTGCGTCTCAAAATCGATAAAGGAGATCACGGCGACCAATTCACCATCACGCTTGATCAGATAATCGCCCCATGGCGTGCGTCCGTCGATATCCGCCTGAAAACCAGACCAAACCTTGGTCTGTTCGATGGGCAACGTGATGCCGGCCTTCTCGGCTTCGGCTTCCAGTGTGGCTCCGTCAACTTTCTCCAACGTGATCATTACGATTCAGCTATCCTTTTTCGTTCGTATCCGTATGTCGTGTTTCTGGTTTGGTCGTATTGCGCGTGATCTGATGTGGGCCAATCGGGATCCGATCAGGATCTGATTGGCCGGAATCCCGTCACAAGCCAAACATGCGTTCGACGACGTGATCGTCGCCGTCGAACGGCACATGCTTGTGATGGTCCTTGATCCAACGCTCGTTGCCCTTGCCGATAATCAGCAGGATGTTGAATCGGTCGGCGTGCGCACGGGCATCGTAAATGGCGTTGGTGATGGCCGTCGGACGGTCGGAAATCACCGTGGAGGCCACATCCTTGTTCGTGATGTAGCCTTGCATTTCCATGCAGATGTCGATGAACGGCTCGGTGTCCGTATCTTCGGCGGTGAAAATGAAGTTCGCGATACGGTTCTCGGCCGCCTCGACGATTTCCTTACGACGATCGTAGGCCTTGTTGCCGGCCGATCCGGTCACCAGCGTGATACGCGGGTTTTCCTCGCCCCAACGCTCGTAGACGAAGTCAAGCAGCGCGGTGACGGATGCGTAGTTGTGCGCATAATCGACGATGGCGAGCGTGTTCGACTGCGGGTCGCGGAACTGTTCCATACGGCCGGCGATACGTACGGATTCGATGGCGTGCAGTGCGCCGGCGTCATCGAGCGATACGCCAGCCGCATGGGCGATGGCGATGGCCGCCGCCGCATTGAGGTAGTTGAAGTCGCCATCGATGGACAGATGGTAGTCGCCAAGGGCCTGATCTCCGTCGGCGATGTGGAAGGAGGCGTGCTCCGGGTCGGCGGGCCAGGCGACGACGTCCGCACTGGTGCCGGCATTATCCGCGTCATGCAGGGCGAAGGTGGTTGCGCCGATGCCGGCTGCCGCCGCGTCCTCCCGCAACAGATCGGCGTGCAGACTGTCCGCGCCGAGTACCAGCGACTTCGCGTTGGCGATGATCTGGCGCTTGCAATACAGGTAATCCTCGAACGTGGGGTGTTCGATCGGGCTGATGTGGTCGGGGGAGATGTTCAGGAACGCGGCCACATCGAAAGTCAGGCCATAGACGCGGTCCACCTTGTACGCTTGGGAGGAGACCTCCATCACCAGATACTCCATGCCGTTATCGGCCGCCTCGCGCATCATGCGGAAGGCGTCCATCGATTCGGGCGTGGTCAGATCGGACTCGACGTAGGTGTGGCCGTCAAGGCAATTATCGACCGAGGAGAACAATGCGGCCTTGCCACCGGAGACGGCGTTGATAAGCGCCTGCGTGAAGTACGAGGTGGTCGTCTTGCCCTTGGTGCCGGTGACGCCGATGACCGTGAGCGCGTTCTGCGGATATCCGTAGAACGCGGCGGACAGCAGGCTCATCGCCTTGCGTGCGTCGTTGACGATCAGGCCGGGGGCGGCGGTTGCGGCTGAGTACTCGGTTTCGGCCACGTATGCGGCCAGGCCGGCTTCGTCGATGCCGTTCAGATACTCGGCCTTGAATCGGCCCTTGCAGCACAGCAGGGTGCCCGGCGTGACCTTGCGGGTGTCGTAGGTGATGCCGGCGAACGGTTCATCCGCCGAAGCGATACGGGCCGGGTCGTCGGTCCAGACATCCCCTTGGATGATTTCACGCAGCAGATGGTGTTCCTTGAGCAGGTCAGCGGCCGAAGCCAAAGTCAAAGCCATAATTGTTTCTCCCTATTATCTAGCCGATACGCCATTCTACAGGTGGGGTGCAGCGTGTTGTGGCTCACACGTCATCGACCACGATATGGGCACATGATTTGATTAGAATGGTGAACCGTGACGACAAGCGAAGCAACTACGCAATCCGGGCAGTCGGCCGGATCAGGCGAGTCCATGGCAGCCAAGCGCGCCAGATTCGAGCAGCTCGCCATGCCCGCCGTCAATGCACTGTACCGGCAGGCGATGAGGCTGACCAACAATCCCGATGACGCGCAGGATCTGGTCCAGGACACCTTCGAACGCGGGTTCAAGGCCTTCGACTCATTCCAGCCGGGCTCCAACTTCGAGGCGTGGATGACCACCATCGAGCGCAATGCCTACTTCAACCAGTATGCCAAGGCCAAGCGGCGCCCGCAGCGTGCCAACGACTCCACTGGCGAATACGACGATTGGGACATTTACGATGCCGCCGAACATACGTCGGACGGGCTCAAGTCCGCTGAAGAGGAATATTTGGACGCCTTCGCGCCCGAGGAAATCATGGCCGCGCTCGCCAAACTCTCGCCGGAACGCCGGCAGGTGTTCATCGATGCCGCCATCGACGGCAAGTCCTACCAGCAGGTGGCCGATGAGCAGGGCGTGAAAATCGGCACGGTAATGAGCCGCCTGAATCGCGCCCGCACGCAACTCAAGCGTGAGCTCGCCTCGTATGCGAAAGAGCGCGGGTACGTGACTGGTTCGTCGGCTGGTTCACGGACTGGTTCGTCGGCTGGTTCACGGACTGGTTCGTCGGCTGGTTCACCATCCGCGAAGTTGAGCGAAAACGTTGGTCGAATCGCCGATTCCGGCCATAATGAAAGTAGTGAACAAACTGTTGGTAGCAATGGCGACACGCAAGCCGTAGTGAGACATAGTCATGCGACTCACGCCCACACGCCACAACAGTCAAGCAAGCTTTCGGGAAAGGAGATCTGATGAACGATCAGCCGGTAGAGCGTACTCGCCATATCTCCATAACCCGTACGGCGGCCGATGGCACGGTAAGCCAGACCGAAGTGCATATCACGGCGGTGCATCATCGTTCAGTAGATACCGGCTCGGCCGCTGCGTCGGTCCAGACAGACGTGCATATCGTTGCGGAGGGCGACTGTTTTGACCCCCGTACCTGCTGCGACGAGCGTGAACAGGCGTTGATTGCCGCGTTGCGTGCCTACTTGCGCCCGGATGTGGCACCCGAATGTCTGATGGCCCGGCTCAAGGCCACGCTTGATCACTGCTGCGGCGAAGATAAGTAACGACATATACAACAAGGCCCGTCTGATGTATCATCAGACGGGCCTTGAGCGTTCTATAAGAAACGCGAAGAATCAGGCGTTAGGACGCTTGCCGTGGTTGGCGGCCTTCTTACGACGATCCTTGCGCTTACGTCCGCGCATGCCCATGATGGACTCCTTTGCTGCAGTAAAAAAATAAGCCTTCGGAATTATGCCACATAAGTACGACGTGATGCAACACGGGTGTCCATGTGGCGATGATCGTCAGGCTTGGTTATTCGGTTTTTCGGATTTGTTTGGCGTGGAAGGTGACCACGGTGGTGTAGTCATCGCCCGGCTCGAGCACAACCAGATCCTTGCCGGTGCGGAAGGCGTCGGCGTAGGCGGTCATCGGTTCGACGGCCACGCCGGCCTGACGAGCCTTCTCGCCGATTTCGTTGCCGGTGCACACCTGCCAGGAGTTGATGGTCTTGTCGCCGGTCAGCGTGACCTTGATGCCGTCGGGGCGGGTGAACACGGCGGAAGTGCTGCCATCTTCACCGCGGTTGGTGATATCGGTCCAGGCATCGTCGAAGCCACGTCCCTCCAGCGTGGGGTTATCGCGCAGGTCGAAGATGCCGGAAACCGGCTCTTCGCCGGTGGGTAGCAGGTGTTCGTCTACGGTCACGTGGGTATCGCAGTGCAGCTCAAGACGGCAGGACTCGTTGTCGGCGGTAATGGCCTGACCGGTGGCGTGCTTGCCGTTGGCCAGCCACGGGTGGATGCCAAATGCCCATGGGGCCTTCACGCTGTCGTTGTTGTGCACGGTGAAGGTTTCCGTGAGACCGTTCTCGTCAAGTGCATAAGTGGCGGTGATGGTGATATCAAACGGGTAGCCGGCGATGTCGGGGGAACGCCAGGAGAGCGTCACATGTGATTCCTGCAAATCAACGAGCTCCCACATGTAGCGGTAGGCGTAGCCGTGCAGGGAGGATTGGCGGTCGAACTCGTCGATTGGCATCTGGTAGTCTTCGCCATCGAAAGAATACTGACCATTGGTCACGCGGTTCGGGTACGGTGCCAGCACCCAGCCGTTGCAGCAGGGGATGACCTTGTTCGGGTCGAAGGGGACGATGAGGTCTTCGCCGCGCCACTTCAGCTCGCGCAGGCTGGCACCCAGTTCGGTGACGACGGCACCCCATTCGCCGGCCGAGATGACATATTGGTTACCAGTGCGAGGCTTCAAAGCCATAGTGCACACTCCTTGGTGAAACAGATTGTTACCGCTCACAATCGTATCGCACAAGTCCCAAGACGCGGCGGCACATAAGGATAAATAATTGGCTCCCCTCTGGCGGGGAGCCAACGTAACGGAACTACTTCTGGGCTACTTCGTAGCGGACCACAGTGGTGTAGTCGCCGTTGGGGGCGAGCGTCACCAAGTGGTCACCAGTGCGGAAGGCATTGGCCGGGGCGGTCATCGGTTCGACGGCGATACCATACGGATGCTCGGAGAACGGCGCGCCAGTGGCGGTGTAGCACTGCCAAGCATTGATCGTCTCATCGCCAATGAGCTTCACTTCAATACCGTCCGGGCGGGTGAATGTGGTGGTGGTCGTACCATCGGCGGCACGCTCCACGTCGACCCAGGCATCATCAAAGGCGCGGCCTTCGAGCGTCGGGCCATCGTTCAGGTCGTAGATGCCGGTAACCGGTTCGGTGCCGGTGGGAATCAGCGCCTCGTTCACCGTCACATGACTGTCGGCCTTAATCTGCAGGTGGCAGGCGGCGGAGTCGGCATCGCGTTCGGCGACAGTCGCGCCCTGCTTGCCGTTGGCCAGCCACGGATGCAGGCCGAGAGCCCACGGTGCCGGCTCGTCGCCATCATTGCGGGCACTGACGGTCACGGTCATGCCGTTGTCGCCGAGTTCGTAGGTGATGGTCACGGTCACATCGAACGGGTATCCGTCCAGGTTGGGGAAGCGCAGCGAAAGCGTCACGGCGCTATCGGTCAACGATTCAAGCTTCCACATGTAGTGGTAGGCGTATCCGTGGTTCGCATTGTTGCGCGGTGCGGGATGATATTCGTTAACCGGCGCGCAGTAATGCTTGCCATCGAAATCGTATTCGCCGTTTTCGATGCGATTCGGCCACGGGGCCAGCACATAGCCGTTACAGGTGGGGGTCAGGTCGTTGACGCCGAACGGGCAGAAAATTTCCTTGCCTTGATAATCGAATCGGCGAATCTTGGCACCGAGTTCGCAGATGACGGCGGAATAATCGCCATAGTGAATCGAATACTGATTTCCGGTGCGTGGTGTTTTACTCGTCATGGAATCACTCCCGTAGTGAGGTTGGTGGGCCGGTAGCTCCTGCTATCGCTGGCTCCAGTCTAGCGCGTCTCCTCTATCGAGGCGGGGATTGGCGATAGCCGGCATATAATAAACAATTCGTACAGACACGGTAGCAATACGTGGAGTGACGAGTCTCACACCATCATGCGAGAAGCACGTGGATTCCTTGGAAACCGGTGATTCGTGGGAGACACGGAATAGTTGTGACGGCAGATTCCTGTAATCCCTGCTTTACACTGGAAACACTATTGACGTTCAGGAGGTTCCGATGACCAAAAGCGTTGTGCTCGCTGATCCGCGAGGCTTCTGCGCGGGTGTGGACCGTGCGATTCTTACCGTACAGACCATTCTCAAAGCCGCGGCGGCTTCCGGAAAGCGGAAGCGCGAGGATGGGCTGCCCCCGGTATATGTGCGCCGGCAGATCGTGCACAACAAGCATGTGGTCGAGGACTTGGCCGGGCAAGGCGCGGTGTTCGTCCAGGAATTGGCGGAGATTCCGGATGCTGCTGCCCAAGCGGGTATTCCGGTGGTGTTTTCCGCCCATGGCGTATCTCCGGTAGTGAAGGCGGAAGCCGAACGTCGTGGCATGCATGTGGTGGATGCCACCTGCCCTCTGGTGGGTAAGGTGCACCGTGAGGTGCTGCGTTTCGTGCGCGAGGGGTATGAAATCGTCTATATCGGGCACAAGGGCCACGATGAAGCAGTCGGCGTGGTGGGGGAGAACCCCGAACATGTGCACTTGATCGAGCATGAATCGGATGTCGATTCGTTGGATTTTGCGCCCGACAACAAGCTGGTGCTGCTCTCGCAGACCACGTTGAGCGTGGATGAGACCGCCGGCACCATTGCCGCGCTGAAGGCCAAGTTCCCGTGGATTCAAGAGCCGCCGAGTTCGGATATCTGCTATGCCACGTCGAATCGTCAGGCTGCGGTCAAACTGGTGGCCCAGCAGTCCGATTGCGTGGTGATTGTCGGATCGGCCAACTCCTCGAATTCCGTGCGACTGATGGAGGTGGCGCAGGAGGGCTTGGGAGAGCGCGGCAAAGCGTATCGCGTGGATGATGCCAGCGAGCTTGACCCGGCATGGTTCGAGGGTCTGGAATCCGTAGGTATCTCCTCGGGTGCCTCCGTGCCGGACGAACTGGTGTCCGGTGTGATTGACGCTCTGCAAAACTTGGGCTTCACCGGTATGAAGTCCGTCGAAACCATCAAGGAAAACATGCACTTCGTGCTGCCGGCGGAGTTGCGCAGGAAGAAGTAGTCATCCTTGGCTCCCCTCACCGAGGGAAGCCAAGAACGGTCACCACGTGCCGATTGGTGCGGCAACGGCGTTCAAGACCTTGAGCAGGTCCTGCGGGTTCACGCCTACGGACAGTCCGCGTTTGCCGCCGGAGACCAGAATCTGGTCGAATTGCAGGGCGCTTTCATCCAACACGGTCTTATGACGTGTCTTCTGGCCTAACGGCGAGATGCCACCTACCACATAGCCGGATTCACGCATCGCGACCTTGGGATCGGCCATAGAGGCCTTCTTGGCACCTACGGCTGCGGCCAATGCCTTCAGGTCCATATGTCCGCTGACTGGTACCACGCCTACCACACGCTCCGAACCGGTGTCCGCCATTAGGGTTTTGAACACCTGATGCTCGTCGAAGCCGAGCTTGGTGGCCGCTTCCACGCCGTAGCCGTCATCCATATGGTCGTTGGAGTGCTCGTATTCGTATACGTGGAATTCCACGCCCGCCTTCTCCAGTTGGACTGTCGCCGGAGTGGAACCCGCGCCCTTATCATGCTTGCTTTTCTTTGCCATGATTACCGTTCTACTACGAAGAGACCCCCGCACAAGGCGGGGGTCTCACAGCTTAGTTCTCAAACGAACCGTAGCGGCCTAGACCGCAGTGGTTCACTCGGAGATCTCAGCGAAGTACAGCAGGGTACGGATCATGTTGGAGGTGAAGCCGTACTCGTTGTCGTAGAAGGAGACGGTGCGAGCCATGGTCACGCCGTCAACGGTGTTGACGTCGGTCTGGGTCGGGTCGAACACGCCGCCGTGGGTGTCGCCGAGGATGTCGGAGGAGACGATGCCCTCATCGTTGTAGCCGTAGTACTCGGTGTCGGAGAAGGCAGCCTTGAAGGCTTCGTTGATCTCGTCGGCGGTGGTCTCGGTGTTCAGCACGGTGGTCAGCTCGGTGACGGAGCCGTCCGGGACCTGGACGCGCTGGGCATGGCCCTGCAGCTTGCCGTTCACGGACGGAACGACCTTGCCGATGGCCTTGGCAGCGCCGGTGGAGTGGGCGATGGTGTTGATGGCGGCGGCGCGCAGGTTGCGGCCGGTCTTGGTGCCACGCGGACCATCGAGCAGCATCTGGGTGCCGGTGTAGGCGTGGATGGTGGTCATGAAGCCGGCCTTGATGCCGAACTTCTCGTCCAGCAGCTTGACCATGGCGGCCATGGAGTTGGTGGTGCAGGAGCCGGCGGAGACGATCACGTCGGAAGCCTTGAGGATGTCGTGGTTCACGCCGAACACAACGGTCGGGGTGGTGTCATCCTTGGCCGGGGCGGAGATCAGGACCTTCTTGGCGCCAGCGTTGATGTGAGCCTGGGACTTCTCAGCGGAGGTGTAGAAGCCGGTGCACTCGAGCACGTACTCGACACCGTCGTTCTTGACCCACGGAATGTTGTTGGCGTCCTTCTCTGCGTAGACCTTGTATTCCTTGCCGTCGACGATGATGGAGTCTTCGGTGGCCTTGACGTCAACCGGAGTGCCATCGTCATGACGGAAGGTGCCGTGGGTGCTGTCGTACTTCAGCAGGTAAGCCAGGGTAGCCGGGGTGGTCAGATCGTTGATGGCGGCAACTTCAATGTCACCAGCCTGGCCGCCGCGAGCCTGCAGCTCGAAGATGCGACGGAAGGCGAGACGACCAATGCGACCGAAGCCGTTGATACCAATCTTAACTGTCATGTAATTCTCCCTTGTAGGGTGGCCTTGGCGCGCTTTGGCACACCGGGCCATTGTTTACCAACAGTTGCTACTGTAATGCCGACTCTGTACACATGGCAACGTTTCAGCGTGCGTTTTGGGTAAAAATGCCGTATTTTTTGTGAGCGCTCACAATTTGGATTGCCCGCAACCGACATGTGATTTTCCTCTCCTTTGGAGGAATGTCTCGAATCATCACGAGCAAGCGCGCGGCATGCAAGTCAGCGAACCAGCAGCTTGGACACTTCAGTGTCCAGCTCGCCGATATCGCCGCCGAATTCATGGAATCTGCTCACCTGTGGCAACGCCACTTCGATGGGGAAGGTGACGATCAGTGTGCCGCGTTCCACGCTGATGGCCGCGTCCACGCCGTCGCGGAACTCGTTGCTGACCCCCTGCACCACCGTATTGGTCAGCGTGCCGTCTTTAAGCTCATATTTCAGCCCCGGTTCGTTCACGCCAAGCGAAACATCGGAGTGGGAGAACGCCGACACCATACGGCCGTCCTCGGGCACCGGATGCGCGGGGAACGAAAGCCTGCCATCGGTGATGGCCGTGACGATGAGCCCGTCGCCATACAGATACCCGCTTGCCCCATGCCGGGCCAGCAGCGCCATCAGTTGAATGCCGGAAATCGTATGGTCAATACGGCCGCCAAGCCCGCCGTACACGTGAAACTCGCGGCAACCCGCCGACCAGCCGACCTTCAGCGCGGAAAGCATGTCCGGGTCGTCCTTCAACGCGGGCAGCGCGATGGTGCGCACATCGGTGCGGGGCGGCCGGCCCTCCAGCGAATCGAAGTCGCCCACCACCACATCGGGCACGATGCCCAACTCGCGCGTATGGTCGAGTCCGCCATCGGCCGCAATCACATACGCACCGGTGGGAACCACGGGCGTGCCCGCATAGTATTCGCCCGCACCAAAAATCACGCATACCTGAGTCATTATGCCTACTGTAGCCGGTATCCACCCATCGACACACGGTCCGCGAATGTCCGGGCATGTGGTAAACTTCCTATTTGGCTTGAGAAATCAAGAAAGCGGGGCAACCCCACCTGGAAGCCTTTCAAGGCCTCGGGTTCAAGGCAAACAGCCTAGCGATTGCGATATACAACGCGCAATCAGGAATGACGCAAAGAACTGATATGCGTCTGCAGAAGCTGAGCGCATATTGGCGCTGGTTTTGGCTTGCCATGAACCCAAAGCATTGAACAGGACTCCAGCAAAGGACCTCGCCACGGAATTAAAGTAGAGGATTGGAGTCATCATCAGCGACGAACCACGTATTAACGACGAGATTCGCGTCCCGCAGGTACGCCTGATCGGCCCGAAGGGCGAGCAGGTGGGCGTCATCGCGACTTCCGTCGCGCTGAACCTGGCCAAGGAGGCAAACCTCGATCTCGTCGAGGTGGCCCCGAACGCGAAGCCTCCGGTCGCCAAGCTCATTGATTACGGCAAGTTCAAGTACAACGAGAAGATCAAGGCTCGTGAGGCTCGCCGCAACCAGAGCACCGCGGAAATCAAGGAGATTCGTTTCCGCCTGAAGATCGACGACCACGATTTCGACGTGAAGAAGGGCCATGTGACCCGTTTCCTTAACGGAGGCGACAAGGTCAAGGTCACCATCATGTTGCGCGGTCGTGAGATCTCCCGCCCGATTGGTGGCGTGGAACTGCTGCAGCGTTTGGCCGACGATGTCGAGGAATACGGCACCGTCGAGTCCAAGCCGAAGCAGGAGGGCCGCAACATCATCATGACCCTTGCGCCGAAGGGCAAGAAGGTCCACACCCAGTCCGAGCAGCGTCGTCGTGGCGCCGAGTCCCGCGCCGAGCGTCAGGCTCGCCAGGCGGCTCGTCTCGCGGCCAAGCAGGAGTCTCAGGCTCAGGCCGCGGCCGACGCGCAGTCCGCGATTTCTCAGAAGACTTCCGACAAGAAGCAAACCAGCAAGGAGGGCAGCAATGCCGAAGATGAAAACTAATTCCGCCGCTTCCAAGCGCGCCAAGATCACCGGCACCGGCAAGGTGAAGCATGTCGGTTCCGCCATGCGCCACAACCTCGAGCACAAGTCCGCTCGCAAGCGCCGTGAACTGTCCGCCGACGATGTGCTGCGCGGCGGCCAGGCCAAGAAGCTGCACCAGCTTCTGCAGAAGTGAGCATAGGGCTTACCCGGAAATAATAAGACTTTAGAAAGCTGAGGAATAGATTATGGCACGTGTCAAGCGCGCAGTGAACGCCCACAAGAAGCGTCGCGTTGTTCTCGAGAGGGCTTCCGGCTACCGTGGCCAGCGCTCCCGCCTGTACCGCAAGGCCAAGGAACAGCTGCTGCACTCCTTTAACTACAACTTCCGCGACCGCAAGGCTCGCAAGGGCGATTTCCGCAAGCTGTGGATCCAGCGCATCAACGCTGCCGTCCGCGCTGAGGGCATCACCTACAACCGCTTCATCCAGGGCCTGCGTCTCGCCGGCATCGAGCTGGATCGTCGCGCTCTGGCTGAGATCGCCGTCTCCGACCCGAACACCTTCAAGACCATCGTGGACGCCGCCAAGGCCGCCCTGCCTGAGGACGTCAACGCTCCGGTTGAGGCCTGATTGCTTGAAGTCGTGACTTCACACTAGAAACCCCGCTTCCGAGCGGGGTTTCCTATTATTAGCCCCCTCTGACGAGGGGGCTCTCGCGCAGCGGGTGGGGGAGAGAACAAACTCATGACCAACGGATTCACCAGACTCACCGAGCAGTTCCTCGTCCACATCGGTGTGGAGCGAGGACTCGCCACGGCCACCGTCACCGCCTACGAATCCGACATCGCCAAATACATTGATTGGCTCGAAACCCGCGGCATCCACGAACCGGACGCCATAACCAAACAAGACGTCGAAGACTACATCGCCGCCCTTGACCAGGCGGGGGAGTCCGCCCGCTCCAAAGCCCGAAGACTGGCCTCGATCCACGAATTCCATCGCTTCGCGCTCGGTCAGCACGCGGTGACTGCCGACGTTTCTACCGCAGTCAAGGCACCCAAAGGTGCCAGCACCCTGCCTGACGTACTCACCGTGGACGAGGTAACCCGTCTGCTCGACACGGCGGCAGTCGGCGGATCAACCGATCCGGTGGTATTGCGGGACAAGGCCCTGCTCGAATTCATGTACGCCACCGGCTGCCGCGTCTCGGAAGCCACCGGCGCGAATCTGGACGACATCGACCTGGACGAGCACATCGCGCGACTCATGGGCAAGGGCTCCAAGCAGCGGCTTGTGCCATTGGGCAGCTACGCATGCCGGGCCATCACCGCATACCTCAATGCGGGGCGTGGCGAGCTGGAACGGCGCTCCAGCGCCAAGATTCCCGAGAGACGCGCACTGTTTCTCAACAAACGTGGCAAGCGCATCTCGCGGCAATCGGTATGGGAAATCGTCAAAGCAACCGGGGAACGGGCCGGCATCACCAAACCACTCCATCCGCACACCCTGCGCCATTCCTTCGCCACGCACCTGATTCAAGGTGGCGCGGACGTGCGCACCGTGCAGGAACTGCTTGGGCACGCCAGCGTGACCACCACGCAGATCTACACGCATGTAAGTCCGGAAACCCTGATCGAAACGTATCTCACCGCCCATCCTCGGGCGCGATGACCGATGTCTGGCGAGGTGATGAGACGGGTTGTCCGCGATATGTCGAAGCAACGTGTTTGCGGCGATATTGGCGAACGGATAAGAGTACGCTGGTCAGGTGAGATCAGGATTCGACGGAGGTCCAGGCATGGCAGATCGGCGTGGCGACCACGGGCAAGACGGCGCATTCCGTCAAGGCACGCTGCCCATGGACGAAGCGTATGTCGTTACACCACCCCGGAACATGGATATTGATAAGGTAGACAGTATGCCTACCGATTTGCTTGGACGTGAATACGAAACCTTCCCCGCACCCGGACCGCTGCAACAGCACGGTCCGGCGTGCGTCATTGCCATGTGCAACCAGAAGGGCGGCGTAGGTAAGACCACCAGCTCCATCAATATCGCCGGTGCGTTGGCCCAGTATGGCCGCCGCGTGCTTATCGTCGATTTCGATCCGCAGGGCGCCGCCACTGTGGGACTGGGCGTCAACGCGAATACCGTGGAGAACACGATTTACACCGCGCTGTTCGATATTTCCGTGGATCCACATGATGTGGTGCAGCACACCGCATTCGAGAACATCGATGTGATTCCGGCGAACATCGATTTGTCCGCCGCCGAGGTCCAACTGGTCACCGAAGTGGGCCGAGAGCAGATCCTGAACAGCGTGCTGCGCAAGCTCAAGTCGGAATACGATCTCATCATCGTCGACTGCCAGCCATCGCTCGGCCTGCTCACCGTGAACGCGCTTGCCGCAGCTGATGGCGTGATCATTCCCGTGGCCGCCGAATTCTTCGCCTTGCGCGGTGTGGCTCTGCTGATGCAGTCCATCGAAAAAGTGCAGTCCCGCATCAATCCCGCATTGGAAGTGGACGGCGTGCTCATCACCATGTACACCAAGACACTGCACTGCGAAGAGGTCTGCCAGCGCATTTACGAGGCGTTCAGCGAAAAGGTGTTCCACACGTTCATCTCCCGCTCCATCAAACTGCCCGATTCCACGGTTGCCGCCGCGCCCGTGGTGGTCTATGCACCTGAGCACAAGACATCAAAGGAATACCGTGAGGTGGCACGTGAGCTCATTGCTCGCGGCATCGTGGCGTAACGATTGTTTCGATAAACGATGAATGAGACTTCCCTTTCTCGGCTCCCCTCTCTGAGGGAAGCTGGCTCGCGTAGCGAGGCTGAGGGGAACTCCGCGGAAGCCGAAATCAGCACGGAGGAATCCGCCACCTCCGGCTTCCAAGTCAACCTCGAAGTCTATTCCGGTCCGTTCGATGCCTTGCTCGGCATGATCGCCAACAACAAACTCGAGCTGACCGAAGTTTCCCTCTCCTCGATCACCGAGGAATTCCTGACATACGTGCGTGGGCTCGATTTCACGAAAAACATGGATGAGGCCAGCGCCTTTCTCGATATCGCCTCTATTCTGGTCGAGGCCAAAAGCGTGGCGATTCTGCCCGGCAGCGAAGACAGCCAGCACGACGAGCAAAGCCTTGAAGCACTGCGCGAACGCGATTTGCTGTTCGCCCGACTCCTCCAATACCGCGCCTACAAGCAGGCCGCAGGCGACTTCCGGGCGCGTATCGCCGCCAACTCCGGCCGATTCCCGCACCCGGCGGCCATGGACGAGGCCGTTGCCGCCATGCTGCCTGAGCTGGTATGGACGCTGACCCCGCTCGAACTCGCCCAACTGGCCGCCCAGGTCATCGCCAACGCGCCCGCCTCCGAAGTATCGATTCACCAGCTGCACGTGCCGCTGGTCGATCTGCGGGCCCAATCGCTGGTGGTGCGCGACCGGCTGATCGCGGCACTGGAATTCAAGGGAGACCAGTCGATGTCGTTCAGCGAATTGACCCGGGACTGCACTTCTCGTATTGAGGTGGTGGCTCGGTTCATGGCCGTGCTCGTGTTCTTCAAACAAGGTGTGCTGCAGTATCAGCAAGATGGTCCGTTTGCCGAACTGCATCTGAGGTGGGTGCCCGGCGTAGACGAAACGATGAGCGACGTGAACATTTCCGAAGGCGATTTTGCGTAAGGACGGCGACTGGTGACTGAGCGGATTGACGCAACGAATGCAACCGAACACATGGTGGATACGGAATCGACGGCTGGATCCGCAAAGGCCGCGGTGAGGGGAGTGGAGGAGGCGCGTCCCCAATACGTGGATTTCACGGTAGACGTTTTTCCCGGCGGGCTGCCCGCATGTCTGGAAGCGATTCTGATGGTCTCCGACCAGCCGCAGACCGCCACCGAGCTGGCCCGCATTTTGGCATTGGACCGCAACACAGTCGAAGGGGCATTGCAAGCCCTGCACGATGACTATGAGGGCGATGAATCCCGTGGCATCCGCCCGCGCGGCTTCGAACTGCGCCGCACCGCTCGTGGCTGGCAGTTCGCCAGTCGCGCCGCGTTCGAGCCGGTCGTCTCATTATTCGTCACCGACGGCCAGACTGCGAGACTCAGTCAGGCCGCACTGGAGGCGCTTGCCATCGTGGCCTATCGCCAGCCCGTCACCCGAGCCCAAGTGGCCGCGATCCGCGGTGTCAACTCCGATGGCGTGATTCGCTCGCTCACGGTACGCGGCCTTATCAAGGAAGACGGCGTGGATCCCGAATCCCGCGCGGCCCTTTTGGTCACCTCCGAGTTCTTCCTCGACCAAATGGGCCTGAAGAGTCTCGACGAACTACCCTCCCTAGCGCCGTTCCTCCCGCCCGTCGCCGAAATGACACAGTCGAAATCGGAAGACACGGACGTGATTTCGTAGCGATTGGGGCCCGCTACCTGACCGATATTCGTGCGCTAGACCATCCAATATGTGATTTATGGTCATTGTGACTATAAGTAGTGCTATGCTCTCAATGCAGGGAGAACAACCGGTATGGAAAGAGGCATGGCATGGGATTCGGCAATGTGTCCGAGCGCCGCAGCGCACCGCCACAGGTCGGCGTGTCAGTGGTGATTCTGGCACTCGGCCCGAAAGGCGATACCGGCAACAGTGCCGCCGATTCCGGCAACGCCGCGAACTCGGCCCATTCCCGTCTCTGGTTGCCCTTGGTCAAGCGCGTCCGTCAGCCGTTCCTGGGCTGCTGGGCATTACCCGGCGGCGACCTGCGCTCCGACCGGTCGTTGGAACAGTCTGCCTACGCGGCCCTCGAATCGACCACAGACCTGCACCCGCGATACCTCGAACAGCTGTACACCTTTGGAGGCCCGACCCGGTCTCATGGCGGATTGCCCATGGTATCCGTCGTGTACTGGGCGCTCGTCGGCCAGACCGAGGCCGCGGGCTTCGAGGATGGTGACAACGTACGATGGTTCCCCGAAGACGAACTGCCCGAGCTGGCGTTCGACCATCGCCAGATCATCGACTACGCGCTGCTCCGTCTGCGCTCCAAAATCGAATACTCCGACGTGGCCACCCGACTGCTCGGCCCCACGTTCACCCTGCGCCAACTGCACGGCGTCTATGAGGCGATTGGCGGCGAAACCCTCGACTTGGCGAACTTCCGCCGCAAAATGCTTGCCTCGGGAGATCTTGAAGACACCGGGGAGAAGGTGCGCGAAGGCCGCCAACGACCGGCCACCGTCTACCGCTACATCCCCAAACGACTTGTCGAGAACGGTACGCCCCACGAATCCGATGGCGACGACATCGTGGAACTGTCCAGACAAGGCGAGCGTGAAGACGCTCTCGACGCGCTGATCCCATCCGCGCGCATCTGATTTTTCCCTCCGACCCGCTTCGGGCCGGCATCACAGACGTATATAGGAAAGGAACCGCTATGACCGCACTATCCACTGCGCCGTCCGTTGACGAGATCATCGCCAAGCTGGGCGCGCAAAGCACCTGCGATGCAGGACTGACCCAGGACCCATGGCACTTCGACACCACCACACCCAGCTACGGTCCCGGTGCCTCGATGCTCGACCGTCTGCCCGCCAACGCGCCGCGTCAGCAGGTGCTGCCGGACGAATACCGCAAGGCCTCCGACGAGGAGCTGCAGCAGCGCATCACCGACGCCAAGCAGCGTCTTGGCTCCAAACTGTTGATTCTGGGCCACTTCTACCAGCGTGACGAGATCATCAAGCACGCCGATTTCGTGGGCGACTCCTTCCAGCTGGCCAAGAACGCCACCGAACGCCCGGACGCCGACCACATCGTGTTCTGCGGCGTGCACTTCATGGCCGAAACCGCCGACATCCTCTCCACGCCCGAACAGAGCGTGACCCTGCCCAACCTGTCCGCCGGCTGCTCGATGGCCGATATGGCCAACATCGACCAGGTCCAGGAATGCTGGGACCAGCTCGGCGAGATCTGCGGCACCCAGCCGGACTCCGATGGCTTGCAACAGATCATCCCGGTCACCTACATGAACTCATCCGCCGCGCTGAAGGCGTTCTGCGGACGCAACGGCGGCATCGTATGCACCTCGTCCAATGCGCACGCCGTGCTGGAATGGGCGTTCGCCCGCGGCAAGCGCGTGCTGTTCTTCCCGGACCAGCATCTGGGCCGCAATACCGCCCGCGCGATGGGCATTCCGCTGAGCGAGATGCCGCTGTGGGATCCGTTCAAGGCACAGGGCGGCGCCGCCGATCCGGCCGATTACGCCCGCGCCAAGATGATTCTGTGGAAGGGCTTCTGCTCCGTACACCAGCGTTTCACCGTCGAACAGGTCGAACGTGCCCGTAAGGCATACCCGGGCGTCAAGGTGATCGTGCACCCCGAGTGCTCGATGCAGGTGGTCGACGCCGCCGACGGTACTGGCTCCACCGCGTACATCGTCAAGGAGATCGCCAACGCACCCGCCGGATCCGCCATTGCCGTGGGCACCGAAATCAACCTGGTGAACCGTCTGGCCGCTCAGTACCCGGACAAGACCGTGTTCTGCCTGGACCCGGTGGTCTGCCCGTGCTCCACGATGTACCGCATCCACCCGGCTTACCTGGCTTGGGCTTTGGAGAACCTCGAAGCCGGCAACGTGGTCAATCGCATCACCGTGGACGAAGACACCGCCCGCGAAGCCAAGGTGGCACTGGAGCGCATGCTGCGCGTTCACCCGTGACATGCTTCTATCTCCCCCTCCCTGAGGGGAGCTGTCACCGTAGGTGACTGAGGGGGAGCGGATGACGCAAAAACAGAGGAAAACAACACAATGAGCAACACTGAAATCGTCGTCGTGGGCGCAGGCGTCGCCGGACTGTCCGCGGCACTGGCCGCGGCCGGCACCGGACACGACGTGACCTTGGTAACCAAGGCCGAACTGGTGGAATCGAACACCTATCATGCGCAGGGCGGCATCGCTGCGGCCATCTTCTCCGACGACGACCCGAAGCTGCACGCCGCCGACACCATGGCCGCGGGCCACGGCCTGTGCGACCCGAAGGCCGTGGACATCCTCACCCGTGAGGGTGCGGAGCGCGTCCGCGAGTTCGCCGCGGCCGGCGTCCACTTCGACCGCGACGCGCAGGGACACATGCTGCGCGGCCTGGAAGCGGCTCATTCGCGCGCCCGCGTGGTGCATGCCGGGGGAGACGCCACCGGCAAAGTGCTCGAACTGGACGTCTCCGCCATGGTGCGCAAGAACCCGCGCATCCACATCATCGAGAATGCATTCCTCAAAGACTTCATCGTGCGGGACGGCCACATCGCCGGCGTCCGCCTGCTGATCGATGGGCAGGACAAGGATCTGGTCGCCGACCGGGTGATCTTGGCCGCCGGTGGAGCAGGCCGTATGTACCCGTACACCACCAATCCGCCGGTCGCCACCGCGGACGGCCTCGCCGCCGCATGGCGTGCGGGCGCCCAGGTCGCCGATCTGGAGTTCTACCAGTTCCATCCCACCGCCATGGCCGTGGGCGAGCACTTCCTCGTCTCCGAAGCCGTGCGCGGCGAAGGCGCGGTGCTGCTGGACGAACACGGCCACCGGTACATGAGGGACATCGATCCGCGCGCCGAACTCGCACCGCGCGACGTCGTGGCCCGCGAGAACTTCCGCGTGATGCAGGCGCAAGGCGGCAAGCCCGTGATGCTCGACGTGTCGCCGATGACCCGCGAGAACCCCGACCTGGCCAGCTTCCTGGCCCACCGATTCCCGACCATCGACGCCTATACGCGTTCGCTTGGCTTCGACTGGAGCAAGGAGCCGATCCCGGTGGCGCCCGCCGCGCACTACTACATGGGAGGCATTCGCACCGATCTGAACGCCCGGACCTCCATCCCCGGCCTGTACGCGGCCGGCGAATGCGCCCGCACCGGTGTCATGGGCTCCAACCGCCTTGCCTCCAACTCGCTGCTCGAAGGACTTGTCTACGGACGCCGCGCCGGTCTTGCCGCCGTCGCGGACGGTGACGACGCGGTCTGGGCACCCGAACCGTTCCTGAACTCCGCCACCGGTGCCGTGTTCGACCATGCGCCGATCGCGTTGGCCGCTCCTGCCGCTACGGCTGCTGCTGACGATACCGCCGCCGACAAGGTGTGGGACCGTACCCGCATCCAGAACACCATGTGGCATGGCGTCGGCGTACTGCGCGACGAGGCCGGACTGAAAACCGCCATCGCCGAACTCGGCCAAGGCCTCGCCGCCGCAAACGCCCAGGCTGATATAAACGCCGATGGCGCTGCAAGTAGCGTTGAGGCTTTGGAGAACCGCAACATGCTCACCGTAGGCTATGTGGCCGCCACCGCCGCGCTCGCCCGCACCGAGTCGAGAGGCGCCCACGCCCGCACCGACTACAGCGAGCCAGTCGACAACTGGGCCCACTCCGTCGCCTACATCAAGGACTGACCCATGCTCACATCACACATCATCCGCACCGCCGTCGAAGCGGCGCTCGCCGAAGACGCGCCCTACGGCGACATCACCTGCGAGACCACCATCCCCGCGGACGAAACCGGCTCGGCCCACCTCACCGCGCGCGAAAACGGTGTGATGAGCGGCATCGACGTGTTCGCCGCAGCCTTCGCCGCACAGAACCCGGCCGTCACCGTCACCGTCACCGTCAAGGACGGTGAGCGATTCCAGCGCGGCCAGATACTCGCCACCGTGGAAGGCCCGGTACGCGACCTGCTCACCGCCGAGCGCATCGCCCTCAACTTCACCCAGCGCATGAGCGGCATCGCCACCATGACCGCCGCCTTCGTGGACGCGGTGAACGCCATCTACGGCGACGACTATGACGGACCCGTCACCCGGCCACGCCGCTACGAGCGCACCCGCATCGTCGATACGCGCAAAACCACGCCCGGCCTGCGCCCGTTCGAGAAATACGCCGTGGTCTGTGGCGGTGGCCACAACCATCGCTACGGACTGTCCGACGCGGTCATGATGAAGGACAACCATCTGGCGGCGCTCGCCGCGCGCGGCATCGACCTGGCCGGCGCGATCCGCCACGTGCGCGAACAGGTGGGCCACACCACGCATATCGAAGTGGAAGTCGACCGCCTTGACCAGATTCCCGCCGTGCTCGCCGGCGGAGCGGACACCATCATGCTGGACAATTTCTCGCTCGACGACACCCGTCGCGGCGTGGAGCTCATCGACGGCAAGGCCATCGTGGAAGCCAGTGGCAACATGAGCCTGGAGCGAGTGCCAGCCGTGGCCGCCACCGGCGTGGACGTGATCTCCGTGGGTGCGCTCACCCACTCCGTGCGTAGCATCGACCTCGGATTGGATTGGAACTAGTCATGGCCGATACCCCCAACACGTCCAGCGAAGCCGGCGAACTGTACCTGGACGCCGCCGCCACCGAACCAGTGAGCCCGGCAGTCATCGAGGCCATGACCCCGTTCCTGACTGAGGCCTACGCCAATCCGGCCAGTGTGCACCAGCCTGGCAAAACCGCGGCCCGCGCGCTGGACGCGGCTCGCGCATCATTTGCCGCGGCACTGGGCGCCCGGCCGGATGACGTGATCTTCACCTCAGGCGGCACCGAATCGGACAATCTGGCCATCAAAGGCATTGCCATGGACCGCATGCGCAAGCTGGGCCTGCGTCCGGTCTACGGACTCGACGAAACCGATGACAAACAGCTGGCAAGCAGCCGCCCGCGCATTATCATTTCCGCTATCGAGCACCCGGCCGTGGCCCAATCGGCGGCATGGCTGCACGAATGGTTCGGTTTCGAAGTCGTGCGCATTCCCGTGGATGCGCAAGCACATCTCGATCTCGACGCACTTGAACGCGAGCTCGACGGCGAGGCCAGCGAACGTACCACGATGGTCTCCACCATGCTTGCCAACAACGAGGTCGGCACCGTGGAACCCGTGGAGGAACTGGTCCGCATCGCCCACGCGCACGGCGTGCCCATCCATGTGGACGCCGTACAGGCCGCCGGCCAGATTCCGATTCGTTTTCGTGACTGGGATGTGGACGCTCTGTCCGTATCCGGACACAAATTCGGCACGCCCAAAGGTCTGGGCGCACTGCTGGTACGCGGCCGCACGCCCATCGAACCGGTGCTGTCCGGCGGCGGGCAGGAACGCGGCCTGCGCTCCGGCACACAGAACGTGGCTGGTGCCGTGGCGCTCGCCATCGGACTTAATGAATCGAATGCGCGCATGCAGGCGCAGTACCGTGAATTGGTCGCGTCCCGAGACATGCTCATCGATGCGGTTCGCCGGGTCGTGCCCCGCGCCGACCTGACCGGCGACCCCGTGCGCCGTCTGCCCGGTCACGCCTCCTTCGTCTTTCCCGGCGTCACCGGTGAGGCGCTGCTGGTCGATCTGGACGCGCGCGGCATCGCAGCCTCCTCCGGTTCGGCCTGCGCCATCGGACGCCACGAGATTCCTGCCACGTTGCTGGCCATGGGATTGGAGCCTTCCGTCGCCAAATCGGCATTGCGCATGACGTTCCGCAGGCCATTGGCCCGCGAGCAGATCGAACGGGTCAGCCTGGCCCTCGAAGAGTCCTATGCCGGCCTGACCCGGCGTTGACCCGGCACCGTCGGGTCAGGCCCGGACAATCCGCGGGGGAGCGCTCGCCGCGTGGTCAAGCCGTGCAAGTATCATCGTGACGGTTTGTGTGCAGGTATACATAACACCTCAGAGTAGATACTCAAGTACTCGAGAACGCAAGTACCGAACGATTACGCAAAAGAATCAGCATTAAGAGAGGTTTCGATGGCGGTTCGTGGAGATATCCGTAATGTGGCGATTGTGGCTCACGTCGATCACGGCAAGACCACCCTGGTCAATGCCATGCTTCAGCAGTCGCACGTGTTTTCCGAGCGTGAGGAAGTGCCGGATCGTGTGATGGATTCCAACGATCTGGAACGCGAGAAGGGCATCACCATCCTCGCCAAGAACACGGCCGTGGAATACACCGGTCCGCTGGCCGCCAAGTACGGCCACCCGGAGGGCATCACCCTCAACATCATCGATACCCCCGGCCACGCCGACTTCGGTGGCGAGGTCGAGCGCGGCATCTCCATGGTCGACGGCGTCGTGCTGCTCGTGGACGCCTCCGAAGGCCCGCTGCCGCAGACCCGATTCGTGCTGCGCAAGGCCCTCGAAGCCAAGCTGCCGGTCATCCTGTGCGTGAACAAGGTCGACCGCCCCGACGCCCGTATCGAAGAGGTCGTCGGCGAAACCTCCGATCTGCTGCTCGGCCTGGCCGATGACGTGCAGCACGAGGGCATCGACCTGAACCTTGACCAGCTGCTGGAGATGCCGGTCATCTACTGCGCCGCCAAGGCCGGCTACGCCTCCGTGAACCAGCCCGCCGACGGTGGCCTGCCGGACAACGACAACCTCGAGCCGCTGTTCGAGGCCATCATCTCCACCATCCCGGCCCCCGAATACGAGGAAGGCGCCCCGCTGCAGGCTCACGTGGCCAACATCGATTCCTCCGACTTCCTCGGCCGACTCGGTCTGGTCCGTATCTACAACGGCACCCTTGAGAAGGGCAAGACCTACGGCCTGTCCCGTGTGGACGGCTCCCTCGAGAACTTCCGCGTCTCCGAACTGCTGCGCACGCAGGGCCTCGAGCGCACCCCGGTCGAGTCCGCGGGCCCCGGCGACATCGTGGCCGTTGCCGGCGTTAACGACATCATGATCGGCGAGACCATCGTCGACCCCAACGACCCGAAGCCGCTGCCGCTCATCCATGTGGACGATCCGGCCATCTCCATGACCTTCGGCACCAACGACTCCCCGCTGGCCGGCACCGAGGGCAAGGACCACAAGCTCACCGCCCGCATGATCAAGGACCGTCTGGACCGCGAGCTCATCGGCAACGTCTCCATCAAGGTGTTGCCCACCGACCGCCCCGACGCCTGGGAGGTCCAGGGCCGTGGCGAGCTGGCGCTGGCCGTGCTCGCCGAGCAGATGCGTCGCGAAGGCTACGAGCTGACCGTCGGCCGTCCGCAGGTGGTCACCAAGAAGATCGACGGCGTGGTCAACGAGCCGATGGAAAACACCACCATCGACGTGCCGGAAGAGTACATGGGCACCGTCACCCAGCTCATGGCCGACCGCAAGGGACGCATGGATGGCATGACCAACCACGGCTCCGGTTGGGTCCGCCTGCAGTTCACCGTGCCGTCCCGTGGCCTGATCGGCTTCCGCACCGCGCTGCTCTCCGCCACTCGCGGCACCGGCATCTCCTCCTCCATCTCCGCCGGCTACGCGCCGTGGGCCGGTGCCATCACTATTCGCCAGAACGGTTCCATGGTTTCCGATCGCAAGGGTATCGCCACCCCATACGCCATGCAGCGTCTGCAGGCTCGCGGCAACTTCTTCGTCGAACCGCAGTCCCCGGTGTACGAGGGCCAGGTCGTGGGCGTGAACAACAAGCCCGACGAGCTGGACGTGAACATCACGCTGGCCAAGCACATGACCAACATGCGTTCCTCCACCGCTGACGTGCTCGAAACCCTGACCCCGCCGATCAAGATGAGCCTTGAGGAGTCCCTGGACTTCGCCAACGAGGACGAATGCGTGGAGGTCACCCCGGAGTCCATCCGCGTGCGCAAGATCATCCTCGGCCGTGAGGACTGGTACAAGTGGCGCGCCAAGCAGCGCCGCCAGAACGCCGCGCAGCAGGGCAAGTAATCTGGTGCGGCTGTAGCCACCATTCTCTCTAGCTCCCCTCTCTGAGGGGAGCTAAGTTTATAAGAGTTTACGGGTGGAAGGTTGGATGCTCAAACATCCAACCTTCCACGCCCATAGACCTCATAATAGAGGCCATTTCATGGCATCTATTTCACACTTAATTGATCTCATCGAGAGATGAGTCAACCCACCTGCTTTTTGTTATTGGTTGATGGGGATTTGATAAATAGGCGCATAATTATTACACCAACTGCACTTATCGAACCAACGATCCACCATCCTATCATGGAAAATGAAGAGCATAATGGTGTAGTTATATAAGGATATAAAATACCGAAAGCGCCGTCGATAAAATTACTTGACGCTTCGTATTCTCCTTGCTTTCCTTGACGACGTAAAGCGTATGATACCGTCCAAGCCGCGCCATTCATAGCAATTTCAGTCAACGCTAGCAGAGCAGTGATGACACAAAAAACGAAAATAGCAGCAATTTCGTATCCACATTGAGATAGGAATAAGGAGACCGGAACCAATACTACTGCGAGTGACTGGATTAAAGCAGCACATTCGTAATCCTTAACACCTTCCAAGAAGGTTGCATTTTTACGCGTTAAAACGGTATGCAATATCGTGCCGGTGAGATTTACCATTGCCTTATGAGCTCCAACTAAAACTGTTGGAAATGCAGTGAACTTTACCAGCCATACTGGCATGCCAGTATTAAATGCGTACAAAGCCAATACGGGAATATTCATCAGGATACAGGTCATGATGAACCGGGAATCACGCATAGCACCTTGAGTATTAAGATGCAACATTTTGAAATTGATATTACGAATAGAGTTAAAAGATTTACGTAACCAATAAAAAACATTGCGAACAGATTTATTCTCTGAATGATCACGGATCCTAGGCAGTCGTAAAGCGCTTACCGACACTAAAAAACTGCTTATAGCATTTACAGCAATGGCAACGATGTACCAAGAACGCGTATTCCCCGACAATGCAAGCAAAGAACCAATCGTGCCAAGAATCGTGCCAAGATAACCGTATGACGCAGTAACCGATCGTGTTGTAGCAATATCGTCGGACGGTGTATGCCGTACTATCAAAATGCTTCTAGCCGGATGATAGAATGAAGATGATAATCCGGACATCGCAAGTAGAATTGTGATCGCTGCAGGATCAGTAATAAAGCATAACAAAGCCATGCACATGCCGAAGCAAATATTAGATGCACAAATAACAGACCGTGGTTCTAAACGATCGGTAATCGTACCGCAGCATGCAGAGCCGATCATCATTCCCGCAGCCATTGCACATCCGCTCACGGTTAGCCATAACGTACTAAATTTCAAAATGCCAGTAACATATACCGACCACGTCGATACCATTGCAACGGAACCTATGTTATTGAGCAGTGTATTGAAACACATAATACGTAATGCTGAATCCAACTCCGTAATACGCACGATGGCGATCTTATGTAAAAGATTATTTAGATATGCCATAAAAAATAATTCCAAGACTCAAGAAATCGGATGAGGCATATTTGATGTTTGATTTAACGATGTCGTAAACATATTGCATTCATCACGGACCCCAAACATTAGTGGAATGCAGTGCTCCGAAATCACTTGAACAAACTGCATACGTCGTACTTGACTTTAAAGAATTAAGTACACCTTTCATGCTTGCATAGATAAGAAAATTACGTTACTTGCATCTCGCATTGTGAAGGTTAAGTCATCACAAACTACATAGTCACGCAAAGCCAGCACTCCTGACGAGCGGGAACAACACCGGAGAACAAACCCGATAATGGCCGAGATCGGCCTGCCTGACCCCGAATACAGCGAACCCAACAACTTCATGGTCAAACTCGTCCTGCGCAACAACATCCGGCAGTGCGTGCCCTACCTCAACGAAACTGAGGGCATGACCATCAGGAAGGTCATTGCGGAGCTCGGGTACCCGTCCGAGGGGGCGCTGGTGAAATGGGTTCGCGAGGATCCGCGCGACGCGGGCTGCACGCCGACGAGCGTGTACCAGTGGATGCACCGCTACCACAGCGAGGGGATACTGGGCCTGATGAACGCAAGAAACGCGCCGATGCCCGCTGAACCGATGCCCGGGTCCGGCGGAGACGGCGTGGAGGGGCTGCGCCGGCAGGTGGAGGCCCTGCGGTTGGAGAATGCGGTGATGAGGGAGACGATCAATGTTTTATTCCTCGCCAAGTCATATCCCCACCTATACTGAAACGCATGACTGTGAAGAGCACTGCTGAATTGCGTCCGTGGTCGTATCGCCAGAACGCGCTGGTCAAATCGTTGATCACGATTGCGGCGGGCGTGGCTTCCGCCTTTGTGGGCACGTTCGCCCACCGTATGGGTGCAGAACTGAGTATTCCGTATGGTCTGGTGCTGGCATTTCTGCTGATCGGCCTATCGACATGGTGCGCCCGCTCGCGCATGGGCGCGGTCGGCCTGGCCATGCACCTCATCGCCTCCTCGCTGACCGCGTGGGGCATGGCCTTGACCACCACCTACGGCAAGGCGCTCATCGTCGCCGGATTCCAAGGCGACATGCCGTTCTTCTCCCAGCATGCCGGCTACATCTGGCTGTACGGCCTGATACTGGTCCAAGTCGTCCTGCTCATTCTTCCCGCCCGCTGGTTCGTTATTCCCACTCATTCTGAATCGCGCGCGTAACTATATATGGCGGCACATTTCCGGGAATGCGTCGCGTATCGGCGGGCGTAGGGGATTACGGCCGCTACCATAGAACCTTATGGCACGCATGAAACTGTTTTACTTGGGCCCGGAAGGCACCTTCACCCATCAGGCGGCAATGACGGCCGCCGACCAGTTCGCCACACTCGGTGACTTCGACCTCACCGCCCTGCCCGACGTGCCCGCGATCATGCAGGCCGTACAGTCACGCCAAGGCTGGGGCGTCATCGCATGGGAAAACAACGTCGAAGGCTATGTGGTCCCGAATCTCGACGCGCTGATCGACGCCCCCGACGTGGCCGGCTTCGCCCGGATCAGTGTGGACGTGGCCTTCAACGCCTTCACCGTGCGCGGCCACAGCATCTGCGACTGCACCGGCAACCCCGTCAGCGCCCACCCGCACGGTCTGGCCCAATGCACCCGGTTCATCGCCGAACACCATTTGCAGCCCGAACCCGCATCCTCCAACGCCGCCGCCTGCCGCGACCTGAAGCCCGGCCGCGTGGCGCTCGGCCCCAGCATCTGCGGCGAACTCTACGATCTCGACACCCTCGCCGAACATGTGCAGGATTTCGATGGCGCGCACACCGAATTCCTTGTCATCGCCCCGCGTGATGTGGTCCAGGAATTCAACGCCCGCGCCCACCGCAATGACGCCGGCGACTTCGAAACCATCATCACCTTCATCCCGCTGGTCACCGGCCCCGGCGTGCTCGCCGACCTGCTGGACGTCCTGCGTGATGCGGGGCTGAACATGACCAGCTTCATCTCGCGCCCGATCAAAGGCCACGACGGAACCTACAGCTTCATCGCCACCCTTGACGCCGCCCCCTGGGAGCCAAGATTCCGCACCGCACTGGAAGAGATCACCGGACACGGCGACTGGGCAAAAACCCTGGCCGTCTACCCACGCCGCGAACGCCCGAACCCTCCGGTCGACGCCTGGATGCTGCCCGAAGGCGGCGTCCACATCACCAATCGCGCGTCGGAAGGCTGGCAGTACGCCGAGGGAGCAAGGAAGGAACTGCTGTGGTAGACACAGTCGGAATCGTCGGACTCGGATTGATTGGCGGCTCGCTCGCACGCCGCCTGACCGAGCGCGGCGTACGCGTCATCGCGTGGAACCATCGCTCGCACCCCTACGCCCAGGCCGAAGCCGATGGCATTTTCTGCAAGAGCACGCTCTCCGAACTCATGGATGCCGAGCCGGATGTGGTCGTGCTGTGCAATCCGCTCAAGGCGATGCCCTCAATCCTCGCCGCCCTAGCCCCGCTTATGGGTGACCATCCGAACACCACGCTCACCGACGTGGGCTCAGTCAAGGGCATGGTCCGCGATCAGGTCAAGGCTGCCGCGCTGGGGAAGTGCTACGTCGGCGCCCATCCGATGGCCGGCAACGAACTGTCCGGCTGGCAGGCCGCCGACCCGCATCTGTACGACGGTGCCCTATGGGCCATCACCGTGGACGAGTCCACGGACTACCGCCGCTTCCTCGACGTCGCCGCGATGATCACCAAGGACGTCGGCAACCGCGTCATCGTCGTGGACGACGAAACGCATGACAAGGCCGCGGCGATGATCTCCCACATGCCGCATGTGGTGTCCACCGCGCTGATCAACGAACTGGTCGCCAACCCGGACCGCAACATCGCCGCCGCGCTGGCTGCCGGCTGCTGGAGGGACATGACCCGCGTGTCCCTGACCGACCCGGACCGCACGCGCGCGATGGTCGAGGAAGACTCGCTGAACGTCGAAGTGCTGCTGCGTCGCATGGCGGCACGTCTGACCGATATGGCCGACCAACTGCACGCTGGTGCCGACGGCGAGCAGGATGTGATGGGATTCTTCGCCGAAGGCGACCCCTTCCGCCGGTACAAGGCCGCCGTGACGCGAGCCGGCACAACTGCCGCCGGATTCCCGGAACGCGAGCTCGCCGTCCCCGAAGCCGGCTGGCAGCAGACCTTGCTGTTCTCCGCACGCCGGGGAGAAGCCATCACCGGTTTCATCCATCCGCGTCAGGCCATCGTCCAACTGCGCCCCGCCATGTAGCCCGTGTGCAGGTTCCCCTCGCCGCCCGTCACGAAGAAGGCTGCGCGAGGGGGATGAAGTTCCCGCTTGTTTTCGTGAGAAGACCGTGTGGCTCCGCTGTTCGAAAGACCCAAAGGAGTAAGGTAGTCTGTACCGTTTTTCGGGAAACGCATCGAAGTTGATGCGGCGGATGGTTAAGGGGATGATGACGTATGACGTTACCAAGGCAGATTCCGGCCGGTGCCCGCGTGGTGGTGCGCATCACCGACGGCATTGACCCGGTCGACCACCGTATGAAGTTCCGCGACTATGTGGGGCATGTGGTTTCCTGGGATGGATACACGTTGGAGATGGTGCGTGACGCCGCCGCCAATGGTTCGCGCCCGGCCCAGAACGTGACCATCCATCAGGAACAGATCGCCACATTGAAACCCGTGCCGGAGCGGCGCAACACGCCACCCCGGCCGTAACCCAAGGCCATAAAGAATTCGGAGGAGAACGAGAGTGTCATCTACGCAGTTCGACGGCGATATCGACTCCTTCGTCTCCTATCTGAAGTCCAACCGCGGCCTGTCAGCGAATACACTCAAAGCGTATCGCGCGGATCTCACGGCATGCCTGCACCTGTTCGAGCTGCGCGGCGTGACCGATCTGAACGAGATCACGCTGGATGATCTGCGCAGCTGGATGGCGGTGGAATCGCGCGATCACGCCCGCAGCAGCATGGCCCGCAAAACCGTGGCCGTGCGCGGGTTCTTCGCGTGGGCCTATGAGCATGGGGTGACCACCACCGACCCGGCCGCCACACTGATGACTCCCTCGATTCCCAGCACGCTGCCCGCGGTGCTCACCGAATCCCAGGCCGAGCAATTATTGGATGTCGCTGAACATGCCGTTGCAACAAACCAGTACAAGGACGATGGGGGAGCGGCAGCCGTGTCCGGCAGCGGCAAGGCAGCTGGCAAGACAGCTGATAAGTCGGCCGATACCGTAAACCGCAGTGAGGCACCCGTCCGTGCAGACAAGCGCGACAACGCCCGAGTCACCGCCGAATCGCAGCGCAACGCCGCGATTCTCGAACTGCTGTATGCCACCGGCATCCGTATCGCCGAACTGGTGTCGATGGATATCGCCGACATCGACTTCTCCACTCGCACCATCAAAGTCACCGGCAAAGGCAACAAGCAACGCGTGGTGCCGTTCGGACTACCCGCCCAGCGTGCGCTGGAGACTTGGCTGGAACAGGGGCGGCCGGTACTGGCCCGTACGGCAACGGATGCAGTCAAGTCCCGTGCTGCCAACGCCCTGTTCCTCGGCGCACGAGGCGGCCGTATCGACCAACGCATAGCCCGTGACATCGTGCACAGAGCGGCCCGAGAGGCCGGCGTGCCGGACATCAGCCCCCATGCGTTGCGTCATTCCGCCGCCACGCACATACTGGACGGCGGTGCCGATTTGAGGGAGGTGCAGGAGATGCTCGGGCATTCCTCCTTGAAAACTACACAACGCTATACGCACGTCTCCATCGAGCAGCTCAAGAACCGTTACGGACAGGCCTTTCCGCGGGCATGACCACTATGTGGACATTGGTTAACAAACTCAGCAAAGACTGAACCTAGCCGGCAAGAACACCTGAATTTTACATGGGTGTAACAAAAAATACACTGCTTGTCTCCCAAGTGCGCAAAAATGACAGGTAATCAGCAACGGGGTTGGATTGTTCGAGACATCGTGAGATGCAAGTCTCACGGTGACGGGGAATCCAGCCCCGTTCGCATGAGGCGGGGCTGAGACGTCCTGCAACCTAATGAATAGGAGAAAACATATGAAGAAGAAAGCTCTTGCTTTCGCTGCCATGGCTTGCTCCGTGGCCATGCTGCTGAGCGCCTGCGGCGGCTCCAACAGCAACGCTGCCTCCGGTGACACCGCTGGCTCCAACATCATCACTGCGTACAACTCCGAACCGCAGAACCCGCTGATCCCGGGCAACACCAACGAAACCGGCGGCGGCAAGCCGGTCGACCTGCTGTTCTCCCGTCTGGTCTCCTTCGACAAGGACGGCAAGGCTTCCAACGAAGTGGCCGAGTCCATCACCCCGAACGATGACGCCACCCAGTACACCATCAAGATCAAGTCTGGCTGGAAGTTCACCGACGGCACTCCGGTGACCGCTGAGTCCTTCACCAAGGCCTGGTCCTACGTGGCCAACGCCAAGAACGCCCAGAAGTGCTCCTCCTTCTTCTCCGCCATCGCCGGCTATGACGATCTGCAGAAGGATGGCCTCAAGGGTGACGAGCAGCTCTCCGGCCTCAAGGTCGTGGACGACACCACCTTCACCGTCGACCTGAACCAGTCCGACTCCGTGTTCCCGATTAAGGTCGGCTACTCGGCCTTCGCCCCGCTGCCCGAGTCCTTCTACAAGGACCCGAAGGCCTTCGGCGAGGCTCCTGTGGGCAACGGCCCGTACAAGTTCTCCAAGTGGGACCACAACAAGGAAATCGCCCTCGTCAAGAACCCTGACTACAAGGGCAACGAGGACGTCAAGAACGACGGCGTGACCTTCAAGGTCTACACCGACGACTCCGCCGCCTACCGCGACATTCAGGCCGGCAACCTCGACGTGATGGAATCCGTCCCGGCTGCCTTCACCAAGACCTTCAAGACCGACAAGAAGGTCCAGGCTTACTCCGAGGCCGGCTCCGTCATCCAGACCTTCACCATCCCGTCCTCCCTTGACCACTTCAAGAACGACGAGGAAGGCCAGCTGCGTCGTCAGGCCATCTCCATGGCCATCAACCGTGACCAGCTCATCGACAAGGTGCTCAACGGCAACGCCACCGCCGCCACCGAGTTCACCTCCCCGAAGACCCCGGGCTACTCCGACTCCCTCAAGGGTGCCGACAACCTGAAGTTCAACGCCTCCAAGGCCAAGGAACTGTGGGCCAAGGCTGACGCCATCTCCAAGTACGACGGCCAGCTCACCTTCTCCTACAACGCCGATGGTGGTGCCAAGCCGCTTTACGACGCCGTCGTGAACCAGCTCAAGAACAACTTGGGCATCGACGCGGCCACCAACCCGATCCCGACCTTCCAGGAATTCCGTGACGCGGTCACCAACCGTCAGATGAAGGGCGCCTTCCGTACCGGCTGGCAGCCTGACTACCCGTCCGCCGAGAACTACCTGTGGCAGCTGTACTCCACCGCTGCTGCTGATGGCAACGGCTCCAACGATGGTGACTACAAGAACCCGGCCTTCGACGACATGTGCAAGCAGGCCGCTGCCGCCAAGTCCGTCGATGACGCCAACAAGCTGTACCAGCAGGCTGAGGAAATCCTCCTCAACGACCTTCCGGCCATCCCGCTGTACTACTCCAACGCCTCCGGTGTGGCTTCCCTCAGCGTGAAGTCCGGCTACGCCTTCGATTGGCAGAACCTCCCGACCTACACCGAGATGTCCAAGAAGTGAGTCTGACTCACTGAACGGATACCGTTAGGTAGTTCGGAAATAAAGGGCGAGGATCGCAAGATCCCCGCCCTTTTTGTTGTGTGAGGGGTGCTTGCTCACGCCATCGGGAACCAAGTTAAAGTATCCACTATCCGACCGCAACCATGGACATATCCACCAACATTGCCCAATCTCAAACCTTGCGTTAACGCAAATTTACATATCACAGTCCGGGCATGCGGTAAACTGTCGGAGTATTTATCGACCGGCGGGGGCGTACTATACCCTTTCTGGCCGGTCTAGGAAATAAGGAGCAACCGTATGGGTAAGTATCTTCTGCGACGCATTCTGCAGATGATCCCCGTGGTTCTCGGTACGACACTTCTGGTCTATGCCCTTGTCTTCGCCCTGCCGGGCGACCCCGTCAAGGCCATGTTCGGAGACAAGCCCGTCAATGAGGCCGTCGCAGCCCAGATCCGCGCAGAATACCATCTCGACCAGCCGTTCATCGTTCAGTACTTCATCTACCTGAAGAATGCACTGACCCTGAACTTCGGCGATACCTTCGCCGGGCAGCCTGTTCTCGACGAAATCGCCCGCGCCTTCCCGGTCACCATCCGGCTCGGCCTGATGGCGTTCGTGTTCGAGGCGATCTTCGGCGTGGTCTTCGGCATCATCTCGGGCCTCAAGAAGGGCAAGTGGTACGACACCGTCATCCTGATCGTCTCCCTGCTGCTTATTTCCGTGCCGACCTTCGTCACCGGCTTCGTCATGCAATATGTCTTTGGTATTCAGTGGACGATATTGCCGGTGACCGCAGGCGCAGACCCGGGCTTCATCGACCTGCTCATGCCGGCCATGGTGCTCGGATCGGTGTCGATGGCCTACATCATCCGACTGACCCGTTCCGAGATCTCCTCCAACATCGCCGAGGACTATGTGCGCACCGCACGTGCCAAAGGTATGTCGAACGGTCAGGTCATGCTGCGCCACGTACTGCGCAACTCCCTGATTCCGGTCGTCACCTACCTTGGTCAGGACATCGGCGCCCTGATGGGTGGTGCCATGATCACCGAGCAGATCTTCAACATCCACGGCATCGGCTTCCTCACCTACCAGTCCATTCTGAAGGGCGAGGCTAACCTGGTGGTGTCCATCGTCACGTTGCTCATGCTGATCTTCGTGGTGTGCAACCTCGTCGTCGACCTGCTGTACGCGGCCCTCGATCCGCGTATCCGTTACGCGTGAGCCGGGAGGAGTGAGCGATAATGGCAAACGAAACCACTGAGAACGAACTCAACGAGACCGGCGAACCGGGAACCGAATACTTCATGGAAACCCTGCCTGGTCAAGACCGCTACGTGGCTCCAATCGAGGAGACCCCGCTGCAGGACGTCGATTCCGTCGACGAATCCGCACCGGCCACCAGCATGTGGGCCGACGCATGGCGAACCCTGCGCCGCAACCCGCTGTTCATCATCTCCGGGCTGCTGATCCTCTTCATCATCGTGGTGGCCATCGCACCGGGCCTGTTCACCAAGCAAGACCCGAACGCTTGCGATCTGGGCAACTCCCTGAGCCCCTCCACCGCCGGCCACCCCTTCGGCTTCGACCTGCAAGGCTGCGATGTGTACACCCGCGTGGTCTACGGCACCCGTACCTCGCTGTCCGTCGGCGTGCTCTCCACGCTGCTGGTCGTGATCGTCGGTACCCTGATCGGCGCCGTCGCCGGCTTCTTCGGCGGCTGGATTGACGCAGTGCTGAGCCGCATCACCGACATCTTCTTCGCGCTGCCTATGCTGCTTGGCGCCATCGTGGTGCTTCAGATGTTCAAGACCTCCAAGTCCATCTGGAAGATCGTGCTGGTGCTGACGCTCTTCGGCTGGGTCGGCGTATGCCGTATCGCCCGAAGCGCCGTGCTGGAATCGAAGAACCTCGAATTCAACACCGCTTCCACGGCCCTCGGCTCCACGCCTGCCAGAAACCTGTTCCGTCACATCCTGCCGAACTCCCTGGCCCCGATCATCGTCATCGCCACCACCTCGCTGGCCTCCTACATCGTGGCGGAAGCGACGCTGAGCTTCCTCGGCGTCGGCCTGCCGACCACCACGGTGAGCTGGGGGGGTGACATCTCCAGCGCGCAGACCAACCTGCAGACCGATCCGATGGTGCTGTTCTATCCGTCCGCCGCACTGGCCATCACCGTGCTTGCGTTCATCATGATGGGCGACGCCGTCAAGGACGCCCTCGATCCGAAGAGCCGTACGGCCTGAGCGAGGGGAGTGGAGAAACATTATGACTGACAACACCAACGCCAAGATGCTGGCTATGCAGAAAGAGCATGGTCCGCTGCTCGAGGTCAAGGATCTGGCCATCGACTTCACCACCGACACCGGCAAGCCGGTGCATGCGGTGCGCGATGCCAACTTCACCGTCTACCCCGGCCAGTGGGTGGCCATCGTGGGCGAATCCGGCTCCGGCAAGTCCACCTCCGCCATGGCTGTGCTGGGCCTGCTGCCCGGCACCGGTCACGTGGTCAACGGTTCCATCAAGCTTGACGGCGAGGAAATCGCCGGCGCCAAGCAGAGCGAGTTCGACAAGCTGCGCGGCACCAAGATGGGTCTCGTGCCTCAGGACCCGATGAGCAACCTCAACCCGGTGTGGCGTATCGGCTCCCAGGTCAAGGAAGCACTGAAGGCCAACAACATGGACGTGGTCCACGAGAAGCGCTCCGCCCTCGCCAAGGCTCTGGCCGGCGACGAGGTCGAAGTCAAGGGCAACGACGACGAGACCTTCCTCGGCGCCAAGGAACTGCCCGAGCTCATGACCGAGGCCAAGAAGGCTTTGACCGAAGCCGGCGTGTCCGGCGAGGCCTTCGACAAGGCCGTCGCCCGCTTCACCAACGAATGGGTTCCGGGCTCCGAAACCCGTTGGCGCGTGGCCGACGACCTCATCAAGGCCGGCGTGGCCGACGATCAGGCCTGGTACCTCGCCAAGAAGTACGTCATCGGCTCCACAATGGATGACCGTATCGCGGGTTTGCTGTCCGAGGCCGGTCTGCCCGACGCCGCTACCCGTGCCCGTCAGTTCCCGCACGAGTTCTCCGGTGGTATGCGCCAGCGTGCACTCATCGCCATCGGTCTGGCTTGCCGCCCTGACCTGCTGATTGCCGACGAGCCGACCTCCGCTCTGGACGTGACCGTGCAGAAGCGCATCCTCGACCACCTGCACATGCTCACCGACTCGTTGGGCACCGCCGTGCTGTTCATCACCCACGATCTGGGCCTTGCCGCTGAGCGTGCCCAGCACATTGTCGTGATGTACAAGGGTCAGGTCGTCGAATCCGGACCGTCCCTCGAGGTGCTGCAGCACCCGCAGCACCCGTACACCAAGCGACTCGTGGCCGCCGCCCCGTCGCTGGCCTCCCAGCGCATCATCTCCGCCAAGGAGCGCGGTGAGAACGCGGACGCCCTGCTTGACCACCACATCGCCGGCGAAAGCACGCTTGAGAAAAGCGAGCACATCATCACCGTCGACCACCTGACCAAGGAATTCAAGCTGCCCCGCAAGAAGGAGATGTTCAAGGCCGTCGACGACGTGTCCTTCTCCGTCAAGCGTGGCACCACCCTGGCCATCGTGGGCGAATCCGGTTCCGGCAAGTCCACCGTGGCGAACATGGTGCTTCACCTCCTGAAGCCCACTTCCGGCAAGGTGTTCTACGAAGGCCGCGACACCTCCACGTTCAAGGCCAAGGATCTGCTCGGTTTCCGCCGCCACGTGCAGCCGGTGTTCCAGAACCCCTACGGTTCGCTCGACCCGATGTACTCCATCTTCCGTTCCATCGAGGAGCCGCTGCGCATCCACAAGATCGGCGATTCCAAGTGGCGAGCCAACCGTGTCAAGGAACTGCTGGACATGGTCGAGATGCCGGCTTCCGTGATGGGCCGTTACCCGAACGAGCTTTCCGGCGGCCAGCGTCAGCGTATCGCCATCGCACGAGCCATGGCTCTGGATCCGGACGTCATCGTGTGCGATGAGGCCGTCTCCGCTCTGGACGTGCTGGTGCAGGATCAGGTGCTGCACCTGCTCAACGACCTGCAGGCCGAAAAGGGCCTGAGCTACCTGTTCATCACCCACGATCTGGCCGTAGTCCGCCAGATCGCCGACGAGGTTGTGGTGATGCAGCACGGCAAGCTCGTGGAGCACGCCACCACCGACGAGGTCTTCGACCACCCGCAGAAGCAGTACACCCGAGACCTGCTCGACGCCATCCCCGGCGGCAAGCTCCAACTCGGTCTGGACTGATAATCTGCGTTTGAGCGCATTGTATTGGGTTCTTTCCATCCGTGGAAAGAACCCAATATTCGTATGTGCAGGTTTGCATGATGGTTCGCGTGGGACGAAAACGCAAAAATTGGTGTTTTCCCGATGTTGTCCCACAATTTGTGGGACAACATCAACATCAATCGATGGACATGAGTGTTGTCCCACAGCCGATTTCTCACGAAGCCCGGAATTACGCCATTCTTAGTGTGGTTGATAATTACTCATGCTGTGGGGCGTGGGACGACCCGCGAAAATCGTCGATTTTCGGATGTTGTCCCACGGAATATGTCATACCTCGTATGTGATCGTGAGTGGGGCGTGATCGGACCAGCGTTTGTCATACGTGGGAGCCTTGTCGATGACGAATCCGCGTGCGGTTTCCGCCAACTCGGGCGTGGCGAACTGGTAGTCGATTCTCCAGCCGACATTGTTGTCGAAAGCGCGCCCTCGTTGGCTCCACCAGGTGTATGGCCCCTGAATGTCGCCGGCCAACGAACGCATCACATCCACGAACTCGTATTCGTCCAGCCATTTGTCCACGTAGGCACGTTCTTCGGGCAGAAATCCGGCGTGCTTCTCATTGGCCTTGGCGTTCTTGATATCAAGTGGCGTGTGCGCGATGTTGAAATCGCCGCAGAGCACGGCCTGTTTGCCGCCATGCGCAGCCTCGTCCCGCAACGCTCCCATGCGCTTCAGCATCGTGTCCAGAAAACGATACTTCTGTTCCATTTTGGTCGGATCGTCAGTGTTGCCGGCATGCACATACACGGATGCCACGGTGATCGTATAGCCCTCAGGCGTTTTGACATCGGTTTCGATCCAACGCCCTGAATCCACATCCTCGCTCAGACCTGGCAGACCATATCGCTTGTCAAGCACTTCCAAGTCGGTGAGCAGTCCGACTCCCGCGCGGCCTTTCACCCGGCAGACCTCGTTCATGGCATGGAGGTTGGCCGGTGCCTCGATTTTGCCGGCGGTGGCGTATTCGAAACCAAATTCATCGAAAATAGAATCGACATCGTCTTGAGGCGCGCGAACTTCCTGTATGCACCAGACATCCGGCGCATGCTTGCCGGCCCAATCCTCGATGCCCTTGCGCTTGGCCGCACGAATGCCGTTGACGTTAGACGTGGTAATGGTGATGGTCATGCGGCCATACTATTTTGGCCTCCCTACGAATCGAACCGGACACCGGCGGCCGCGATGCTCAGCTTTCTCTAAGCCTGAGTGCTAGTGTTAGCAAGGTTGCAACCGTTATACGAAACGAGGAATCATGGGACTGTTCGGATTCGGCAAGAAGAAGAGCAAGAAGGAAGCCGAGCCGGCCGTTGAGCCTGTCGATGAAGACAAGGTGGCCGCCGAGGCCGCAAACGCCGCAGCAAAGGCGGAAAGCGCTGAAACCGTATTGGCGGAGCCATCCAGCGAATACCAGGGCCGCGGAGAAGAGCGAGGCCCGTGGGACGTCAACGATGAGGACGTGCCCGATTATGACGATTATCTGGATCTCGGTGCCTACTACCTGCCCTTCCTCCAGGGCATCCAGCTGCGTATCAAGGCCAACCGCGCCACCCAGCAAGTGCTTGGTTCCACCATCACCTTCGGCTCCTCCAGCCTGGAGATCGAAGCCTTTGCCGCACCCAAGACCCTGGGACTGTGGGACGACGTTCGCGGTGACCTGCTTGAAGCCAACAAGGCCTCTTCTGAAGTGGACGGTGTGTTCGGCACCGAGCTGAAGCTGCCGGTCAATGTCAAGGGCGGCAAGACCGTGAACACGCGCATCGTTGGTGTGGACGGCCCGCGCTGGATGCTGCGTGGCATCTTCTCCGGCAAGGCTGCTATCGATCCGGACAGCCCGGAGACCGAGGCGCTGAACAAGTTCTTCGCCGGCATCGTCGTCGAGCGTGGCGAGGAGCCTTTGGCGCCGCGCGATCTGATCCCGATGCATCCGCCGGTCGCCCCCGCTGAGCGTAAGGCCGCCAAGGCCGCGGCCGAAGCCGGCGAGGAGAACGGCAAGGAACACTTCAAGGACATTCCGGACAACAAGCCGAAGGGTCCGCTGAGCCAGGACCAGCAGACCGAAGTGAAGACCACGCTGTCTCGCGGCCCGATGTTCTCCGAAGTTCGCTGATTTATAGGAAGAGACTTGGCAGACAACAAACGCACCGGTTTGTCCGCGCTGGCCGACGCCGGCAATGAAGGCGAGGATTTCTCCGTCATCGACGCCATCGGTGGCCCGCGTGGCGTCATCGAATCCATGCTGCCTGGCGTGGTGTTCGTCGTACTGTTCGTGGCCACGAACAATCTGAATCTCACCATTGCGGTTTCGGCCGTGTTGGCGGTATTGCAGGTTATTGTGCGACTGATTCAGCGTCAGTCGGTAATGGGCGCGGTCTCTGGTCTGGTGGCGGTAGGCATCTGCCTGATTTGGGCATGGCAGACTCATGAGGCCCGCAACTACTACATCTTCGGATTCATTACCAATGCCGGCTATGCCGCGTTGCTTGCCGTGTCGCTGATTGCGCGCGTGCCCGGACTGGGTTTGGTCGTCGAATTCATTCGTAGCCTGCCCACCGAGCATTTCAAGGCATGGTTCCATGACTGGATGGACGACAAGGCCCTGAAACGCGCCTATATGATTGTCACCGGCCTTTGGTTCGGCCTGTTCCTGCTGCGGCTGGTGGTGCAGGTGCCGCTGTATCTGACCAACCATGTGGCTGCACTCGGCGTGACCCGCCTGCTCATGGGCATTCCGTTCTGGGCATTGGCGATTTGGGTGAGTTACCTCATTATTGCCACGCCGATGCACCGGCACGGGACCGCGTTCGGCAAGGTGCGGGACGTTCCCGGGACCGATGAGGAATCCATGCCGGACGATGGCGCGACCATGATGCACGAGAACGGAAAGGATGACAATGCAAGCTGAAGTTCGTATCGAACGATACGCCGACCAAGGCCGCTGCGTGGCCCATATCGACGGTCGTGTGGTGTTCGTCCGCTTCGCCTTGCCCGACGAACTCGTGCGAGTCGAGCTTGACGAGCCCCACGACCGGGACGACCGGTTCTGGACCGGCGAAGTCGTCGAGGTTCTCGAGCCGTCTGAAGACCGAATCACCCCGGCATGGCCACTTGCCGGTCCCTTGGCGATGGGCGGGGGAGTGGGCGGCGCGGATCTCGTGCACGTCTCTTTGCCCGGCCAGCTCAAGTGGAAGGCCATCACCGTCTCCGAACAGATGAGCCGACTCGGCCATATCGACGTGGCCGTTCCCATCGAGCGCATGCCCGGCGACAAGGAAGCCGGCGGCCTCAATTGGCGTACCCGCATCGAAATGATTGCCGACGACAACGGCATGCCATCCATGCGCCGGCGCGGCACACACAACCGCGTGGCCATCGACACCATGCCGCTTGCCACGCGCACGCTGCTGGACGTCGCCAAGCGCGAACACGTGTGGGAGGGCGGCTTTGAACCCGGCTCCCAGATTCGTCTTTCCGTGCCCGAACCGCGCGGCGAGATCGTCGATACCGCGGCAGCAGACGACAATTACGCCGTACTTGTGGACGGCGAACTGCGCGCCGGCTCCCAGCTGCTCACCGAACAGGTGACCATCAACGGCACGACCTTCGACTATCAGGTTGACGCCAACGGTTTCTGGCAAGTGCATCGCCAAGCGCCGATCGCCCTCGGTACGCACGTGATCAACCTGGTCAACGGGCAGCTGCAGTCAGCGGCGGACGCCGTAATCTGGGATCTGTATTCCGGTTCCGGCCTGTTCACCCTGCCGCTGGCCACAATGACCGGTGAACGCACCCGCATGCTCAGCGTTGAAGGCGCGCGTGTGGCCGTCAAGAACGCTCAGCGCAACCTGCGCGCCATGAACCTGAACGACGTGGACGCCCGCGCGGGTGACGTCTCGCGCACGCTGGACCATGTGCCGGCGCATCTGGCCAAACCGAATGTCGTAGTGCTTGATCCGCCGCGTGCCGGTGCTCGTGCCAAGGTCTGCCGCCAGATTGCCGCGGCCGGCGCATCCAGCGTGGTCTACATCGCCTGTGATCCCACCAGCCTCGCACGCGACACCGCGATACTCATCGGCGAAGGCTACGAACTCAAAGACATCCGTGCCTTTGACATCTACCCGATGACCCACCACGTCGAGACGGTGGCACTGTTTACCCGCTGACAGGTGAGCATATGACACGACGAATTCTCGGATTGCTGGCCTGCATGGCGGCTGTGTTGTCCCTAGCTGCCTGCACGCCGGCCGGTAGGGCGGTCGGCGATACCCAAGACAGCATGCCGGAAGTCGCCCACGATTCCACACATCCCACGGATGTCACAGTCGGCTTTGTGGGCTCGACTGATACCGCCGCAGACAAGTCCGCCATCAATGCGCTGTCTGATGACAAACTCAATGTCTACTATGCCTCGCTCGAAACATCCGCGAGCTCGGCAAACGCAACTGATGGCGTATCCGGTGAAACCGAATCTTCTGACGCCGGCAATACCAACGAAAACGGTGCCGATAGTACGGATGCTCATACTGGCGTCGACAAGAATGCGGCCACCGCACAGCAGGGTGTTGCCGATTTCGTGGCTCGCGCGGTCAAAATCGTGATTATCAGCGGCATCGACGTTACCGACGCCAACCGGGAGAGCTGGAACCAGACGTTGACCAATGCGCGTGAAGCCGGTATTCCAGTCGCTTTCATTGATCCAAAGCATGCGCCCGAAGATGAACTGCTGTACGCCGTCATCCTTCACCTCAACACCGGCAGTGCCGATTCTGGCGACACTGCCGATACCAAGCCAATGGCTATTACTGACGCCGTGCTCACCATCACGCGCGACGAACCCCACGAACGCGAGATCAAAGTCACCGTCTCCTGAGCCGAATCAGCCCCTTGAAGCTGAGAAAGCACCCTGAATCATCCCTGAGCCTTAGTGGATTGCGAAACAAGACGCGGTAGGCTAGGGAATATGAGTGCAACAACAGCCGTGGAAATGCCTGAGATCGGAGCAACCGGTCTTACCCCCAAAGAAGTGGTGCAACGTATCGAAAGTGGCCAATCGAATGCGGTGAAAACCTCCACGTCCCGCTCGGTGCGGGACATCGTACGGGCCAACGTGTTCACGTTGTTCAACGGCATCATCTGCGCCGCCATGGCGCTGGTGCTCGTCACCGGTTCCTGGAAGGACGCGGTGTTCGGATTCGTCATCATCATCAACACGGGCATCGGCATCGTCACCGAGCTGAGGGCCAAGCGCACGTTGGATAAGCTTTCCATCCTTGTGGCCTCCGAATTCCTCGTGCATCGTGATGGCAAGGATGTCGAGGTATCTCATAACGAAATCGTGCTTGACGACTTGTTATGGATTCGTGCCGGCGAACAGGTGCCGGCCGACGGGCAGATCATCCAGACCTGGGGACTGGAACTCGACGAATCCATGCTCACCGGCGAATCTCGTACCGTGCGCCACAAGGTGGGGGAGCAGGTGTATTCCGGTGCCACCGCGGTCTCCGGCATGGCATTGGTCAAGGTCAATGCGGTCGGCGGCCATTCCTACGCCGCCACGCTCACCGCGCAGGCCAAGGTGTACAAGAAGACCGTGTCCGACCTGAACAAGGGCATCAACACGATCCTGAAATTCATGACGTTCCTGGTGGTGCCGCTGTGCGTGCTGCTCATCCTCTCGCAGATCCATACGGTCGGAGGATGGCACGCGGCGCTCTCCACCGGTGAATGGCGGCAGGCCGTGGTGTCCGCCGTCGCCGGTGTGGTGGGCATGATCCCGGAAGGTCTGGTGCTGCTGACCTCGCTGAACTTCGCGGTGGCCGCCATGCGCCTTGCCCGCCACGACACTCTGGTGCAGGAGCTTGAATCCGTGGAGACCCTGGCGCGCGTGGACGCGCTGAACCTCGACAAGACGGGCACGATCACCGATGGCGGCATCGCCTTCGACCGACTGGTGATGCTCGACGCCGCCGCCGATGCGGCCTGCGAACGGCAGGCCGTGCAGGCCCTGTACGATTGCTGCGACGAGGAACAACCCAACGGCACCGGGCAGGCCGTGCTCGCCGGGCTCAAGGCCCAAGGCCATGGCCCCGGACAGGTCGCATCCCGTGTGCCGTTCTCCTCATCGCGCAAATGGAGCGCGGTGCGCCGCCCGGACGCCGGATCGTCGGCGGCCACGGGCCGTGAGGGGAACGAGACATGGTACATGGGGGCACCCGAAGTCATCGTCGCCGCGCTCGACGGCGATTACTCCGATGTGCTGCGGCGGGTCAACGACTACGCCGACGACGGGAACCGCGTATTGCTGATCGCCCGATACGACGGTCCCGACGACCCGCTTCACACCGGCCGTTCCCCGCAGACGGCCGCGTCCGCCAAGCCCGGTGAATCCGACGGGCCTCGGCTGGAGGCGCAGGCCAGGCCGGTGGCGCTTGTGCTGTGCTCGGAAAGGATCCGCCCGGATGCCGCGCGGACGCTGGCCTGGTTCCGCGAACAGGGAGTGCGTTGCCGTGTGATCTCCGGCGACAATCCGGTGACGGTCGGCGCCATCGCCCGCAAGGTCAGACTCACCGGCGACCGCGAGCCTGTGGCGATGGACGCCCGCACGTTGCCCGAGGACGTGGACGAGTTGGCTCGCGTGCTTGAGAACGTCGATGTGCTGGGACGTGTGCTGCCCGCCCAGAAGCGGGCCATCGTGCAGGCGTTGCACACGCAGAACCACGTGGTGGCCATGACCGGCGACGGCGTCAACGACGCGCTCGCCATCAAGGAGGCGGACCTCGGCATCGCCATGGGCAACGCGGCACCCGCCACCAAAGCCGTGGCCCAAGTGGTGCTGGTGGATTCCAAGTTCTCGCACCTGCCGGACGTCGTGGCACGAGGCCGTCAGGTCATGGCCAATATGGAGCGCGTGGCCAGCCTGTTCCTCGTCAAAACCGTGTACTCCGCGCTGATCTCGCTCGGCGTAGTGCTGACGCAAATCCCATACCCATACCTGCCGCGCCATATCACGTATATCGGCGCCCTTACCATCGGCATGCCCGCGTTCATTCTGGCGCTCGCGCCGAACACGCGCCGCTACATGCCGGGGTTCCTCAAGCGTGTGGTCGCGTTCGCGTTGCCGGGAGGCATCGCCACTGCGCTGTCGGTGCTGCTGGCCGCTTGGGTGCTGCCGCCGGTCATGGGCTGGAACGTGACCGGCGATGCCGCGGACCTGTCCGCCCTGCGCGCCACCAGCGCCATCATCCTGTTCGCGATGGGCGTGTTCGTGCTGGCCCGCGTGGCCAGACCACTCAACGGTTGGCGTGGCGTGCTGGTGGCGGTGTTCGCGGCGGCGGGCGTGATCGGCGCGTTCGTCCCGTTCGTGGCGAACTTCTTCGCCCTGATTCTGCCGACCGGCGCCACGATGGTGGCCACGCTGATCGCGTTGGCCGGTTCCGCGCTGATCTTCGCGCTGTGCCTGTGGCTGGCGCCACTCGTGCGCGGACTGACGGGCAAGCTCTCGCGTCGGCATTGAGACGGCGGCGCGATTGTCTCATACTTCAAGCCGACACGCCAGAGCCTCGGTAACGTGCCCGTACCATGTGTAGCGGATAATCAGCGGCATCATAAGCCGATTCATGATTTCGGAGGAAGCATGTCCTTACGCGACGACCAGCTGGCTACCCTCAAGGCAGCCGGCAAGGACTTCGATTACTACAACATCGCCAATCTCGACGGCATCGATCATCTGCCGTACTCGCTGAAGGTACTGGTCGAGAATCTGGTGCGCAACATCGACGGTGCCAACATCACCGACGAGCACGTCAAGACCCTGCTCGACTGGGATCCGAACGCCGAACCCAGCCACGAAATCCAGTTCACGCCGTCCCGCGTGATCATGCAGGACTTCACCGGCGTGCCCTGCATCGTGGACCTCGCCACCATGCGTGACGCGGTCAAGGACCTCGGCGGCGACCCGGAGGTCATCAACCCGCAGGTCCAGTCCGATATGGTCATCGACCACTCTGTGCAGATCGACAAGTACGGCATCGCCGACGCGGTCCAGCAAAACATGGACATCGAATACCAGCGCAACGGTGAACGCTACCAGTTCCTGCGCTGGGGTCAGCAGGCATTCAAGAACTTCCGCGTGGTGCCGCCGGGAACCGGCATCATCCACCAGGTCAACATCGAATACTTGGCCAAGGTGGTCATGAGCAAGGCCGAGGCCAACGGCAACACGCTCGCCTACCTCGACTCCTGCGTGGGCACCGACTCGCACACCACCACCGAAAACGGTCTGGGCGTGCTCGGCTGGGGCGTCGGCGGCATTGAAGCCGAGGCCGCCATGCTCGGCCAGCCGATCTCCATGCTCGTGCCGCGCGTGGTCGGCTTCAAGCTCACCGGCTCCATCCCGGAGGGCGTTACCGCCACCGATGTGGTGCTGACCATCACCGACATGCTCCGCAAGCACGGCGTGGTCGGTAAGTTCGTGGAATTCTACGGCGAAGGCATCGCCTCCGTGCCGCTGGCCAACCGCGCCACCATCGGCAACATGGGCCCCGAGTTCGGCTCCACCTGCGGCATCTTCCCGATTGACAATGTCACGCTCGACTACCTGCGCCTGACCGGCCGCTCCGAAGAGCAGGTCGCGTTGGTCGAAGCCTACGCCAAGGCCAACAAGCTGTGGGGCGACGCTTCCGACCCGGATTACGTGGAACCGCAGTACTCCGAATACGAGGAACTCGACCTCGGTACCGTGGTGCCGTCCATCGCTGGCCCGAAGCGCCCGCAGGACCGCATTCTGCTGTCCGAAGCCAAGAGCATGTTCGAGAAGACCGCCCCCGCCTACGAGACCGAGAAGACCGTCAAGGATCCGGTGGCCGTGTCCACCGACTTCCGTGGCGATTTCGACATCGAAAACGGCGACGTGGCCATCGCCTCGATCACCTCATGCACCAACACCTCCAACCCGTCCGTGATGATCGCCGCCGGCCTGATCGCCCGCAACGCACATGCCAAGGGCCTTAAGCCCAAGCCCTGGGTCAAGACCTCGCTGGCTCCCGGCTCGCAGGTCGTGGCCGACTACCTGAAGGCCGCGGGGCTGCAGGACGACCTCGATGCACTCGGCTACCAGCTCGTCGGCTTCGGCTGCGCCACCTGCATCGGCAACTCCGGCCCGCTACTGCCCGAGATTTCCGAGGCGATCAACGCCAACGACCTGACTGTCACCGCCGTGCTTTCCGGCAACCGCAACTTCGAAGGCCGCATCAGCCCGGACGTCAAGATGAACTACCTGGCCTCCCCGCCGCTGGTCATCGCCTACGCGCTCGCCGGCACGATGGACTTCGACTTCGAGACCCAGCCGCTCGGCACCGACGCGGACGGCAACGACGTGTACTTGAAGGACGTCTGGCCCACCAATGCCGAGGTCGCCGCCGTGGTCGACGGCAGCGTGAGCCGCGAGATGTTCCTCAAGGACTACGCCTCCGTGTTCGACGGCGACCACCGCTGGAAGGGCCTCGACGTGCCGGAAGGCGAGCTGTTCGCGTGGAACGACAAGTCCACCTATGTGCGCAAGCAGACCTTCTTCGACGGCATGAAGGCCACGCCGGACCCGGTCGCCGATATCCACGGCGCCCGTGTGCTGGCCCTCCTGGGCGACTCGGTCACCACCGACCACATCTCCCCGGCAGGCGCGTTCAAGGCCTCCAGCCCGGCCGGCAAGTACCTGACCGAGCGCGGCGTGGAGCCGAAGAACTTCAACTCTTACGGTTCTCGCCGAGGCAACCACGAGATCATGGTGCGCGGCACGTTCGGCAACATCCGTCTGCGCAACCGGCTGCTCGCCTCCGTGGGCGGGGAGGTGACGCCTGGCGGCTTCACCTACGACTTCCTCGCCAAGAAGCCGACCACGATCTTCGAAGCCTCCCGCGACTACATCGACAACAAGGTGCCGCTCGTGGTGCTCGCCGGCAAGGAATACGGCACCGGCTCCTCGCGCGACTGGGCCGCCAAGGGCACGGTGATGCTCGGCGTCAAGGCCGTGATCACCGAAAGCTTCGAGCGCATCCACCGCTCCAACCTGATCGGCATGGGCGTGCTGCCGCTGCAGTTCCCGGCAGGCGAATCCTATGAGTCCCTGGGCCTCAACGGCACCGAGACCTACGATATCGCCGGCGTCGAGAAGCTCAACGAGGGCGTGACCCCCAAGACGGTCCATGTCACCGCCACCCACGAGGACGGCTCCAAGACCGAGTTCGACGCGGTGGTCCGCATCGACACGCCCGGTGAGGCCGACTACTACCGTAACGGCGGCATCCTCCAGTACGTGCTGCGCAACCTCATGAAGTAACCACCTTCTTGGCTCCCCTCTCTTGAGGGGAGCTGTCAGCGAAGCTGACTGAGGGGAGCAAGGCCGGTATCCGCCAACGGATACCGGCCTTTTCCATGCATGCCAAAATGCTATACTGTATAGCATCTTCGAAATGGAGGTTGCCATGACCATGGTCCAAATGAACGTTCGCATTGATGCGAAACTGAAGAACGAGGTCGAAGAAGTCCTCAAGGGCAAAGGCGTATCGGTGAGTGACGTAATCCGGTCGCTGTGGTTATACATCGCCGACCGCAAGGAAGTGCCGGCATTGGAAACGACCGCCGAAGAGCAAGCCCGCGAGGAGGAAAAGCAGCGCAAGCTGAAACTGATTCGAGAAGGTGCCGGATACGTGCACAAGGAACTGGTCAAGGCCGGACTGATCTCAGAAGACACCGACCTCATGGAAGGCCTTACCTACAAGCAGTTCCGCGACAAAATGTACGACGAGCAACTTGATACGTATTACAACATGAAGAGGGCCGATTGATGACCGACGTTTCCATGCAGCGTATTTTGCTTGATACCAATGTACTGTTGGACTATTTGCTCCATCGCGATGATCACGCCAAGATGGCGGAAGCGGTTATGGAACTTGGCGCGAAGAACAACGTTACGTTGTTGTGCGCGTCATTGTCGCTGAAGGATATCGCATACCTATTATCATCGGCGATTCGTAGGGAATTCAAACCGAATGAATCGGAAGTGGAGAATTTCACTCGCAGCTTTCTGTCGTCACGGGTGCCATGGCGTTGTATCGAGCAGGTGAAGGAGATGTGTGACATTGTCGCTGTCGATGAGTCGACATGTGATAAGGCTTTTTCCCTGCAAAAACGGCATCGGGATTTTGAAGATGATCTGATCATCGTTGCCGCGCAACAATCCGGTGCCAACTGTGTGGTCACATCGGATGCCGAATTAATCAGTCATTTTCCCGAATATTGCAAAACACCGGCTGAAATCGTGGCGGCGCTGGAATAAATGAGCGTGTGGCTCCCCTCACGGAGGGGATCCACCAATGATGTGCCGGCTACTGTAGCCTACTGCGCCTGTAGACGGAACTGCTTCCAGATGTCGCTGAGCTTCTGACCGTTGCGCGTGCGCTTCCACACGTCCAGACCGCCGCCGCGACGTCCTCCGGCGGCGGCACGGGCCGCGGCGGTCGGAGTCGGATATTCGGAGCCGTCATCCAGACGGAGACGACCGTTTTCGGTGACCGTGGCGAACCAGCGCTCGCCCTTGCGCGGCCGCTCCCACACCAGGCGCTCGCCCGGCACCAGCAGACCCGCGTCAATCACCTGCCGGATCGTGACGCGCCGCGAACTATGAGACGGCCGTGGAGAGGTCTTCGACAACTCATCGACATTCTGCTTGGTCAGATCACGGGCGTCCTTGTCATACCGGATGCCCCAGTATTCCACGATGAGTCGGACCGACTCTTCCTGCCGCGCCTCCAGCAGGGCAGGTGTGCAGTCAGCGAAATCCTTCAACTGATTGGTCAGCGGGAAACGACGTGAATCCGCGCGCAACAGCATGCGGTCGCGACGTGCCGGATATTCACTCAACCTGTCCAACTGATCCTCAGGGCCCTGCACCAGCGCCATATTGCCGAGTCGGTACATCCAGAAATCATGCTGATCCTGCGGCCAGTCCGCAAACGATTTCGACCGTTCGATATCCAACGGCATAATCGGCAGCGCACTGAACCGGCGTGGTCGATCCAACTGCATGCCGGCCTTCTGCTCGTTGGCGCGAATCAGCAGCAGACGGACCAAATCGCCGTCACCCTGCATCTCGCCATGCAAACGGACCAATGCGCCTTCACGGTCGCCGTCCGAGACATGCAACCCGTTCACGCGCTGGACCAAATAGCCCTTGTCAAGATCACGGATGGCGGCGTTCGCATAACCGCGCCGCTCCAACGCTCCAGCGCGATTCAGCGTGCGGATGCCGGTCACCTGTTCCAATGCGGTCAGAATTTCCAGCAGCCGACGCTCGTCATGGGCACCCAACGATTCCAACGTGGCCGTGGTTCTGGCGATACGCGAGGCACGAACCACAAACGGCGACAAATCGGCGTCGCCCAGCCCGCGATACGAATTGACCAACGCCCACATGGCCACGGGCTTCCACTCGTGGCTGCGGTAATCGTCCAATCCCTCAAGCCGGCTACGCACCTCGGCGGGCAGTACGGTATCGCTGGGGCGCGCGATGATCCGCCACGCCATCGCGTAGGGTGCCAGCACCTGGTTGATGAACGTGGGCACCGTGCCTTTGTCGATGTACGGTTGCAGCACGTCGGCCAGGAAATCCTCGATGAGCTTGTCGGTGGCCGGCTTGTGCGTGAGCACGAGATGCAGATAGGCGAAGAATTCCTCACAGTCATGCGGATCGTCGCCAAGCGGGTCAATGATGTCATCCCAGCGGGCGGCGTACACGTCGAGTTCGGCGGTCGACAGGCTGGCCGTGGCGCGCGCCTTGAACACGTCGGACGGGGTGAGCGGCAGGCCGCGCATGTTCATCACGTCGAAGATGCGATGCGCGCCGTCGAGATCGTCGGTGGTCACGATGACGAGCGTCACCTCGTTGACCAGATACTGCGCGAATTGCTGGCGTTCGGATACCGACCAATTGGAGATCTCGTCGTACGTCTTGCGGATGTTGGCGACGATGTTGCGTTGCGCAGCGGTCGCCAGATCGTCGTCGTTCATGTCGAACACGGATTCGAGGTTGTCCTCCTGCACGTGTTCGCGGAAGAACGCCGCGTCGCGCTCGCGCAACGTGAGGCGAGGCTCGGTGACGATGCCGCGCAGCTTGTCGCCGGGCTCCACCAGCAGCGCGTCGAGTTGGCGCATGAGGTCCGGGTCTCGCTCCAGATCGCGCAACACGGCGATGATGATCGACAGGGATACCAGCCGCTGCTGCCCGTCGATCACGTCATAACGGTTGTCGCCCTCGCGCACCAGAATCAGCGAGCCGAGGAAGTACGGGGTACCGGGCGACTTGCAGGCGTCGTCCAAGTCGCTTACCAGTTGCAGGATGTTCTCGGCCTTCCATATGTAGGCCCGCTGGAATGAGGGGATTGTGAACCGGAAATCCGGGGTGAACACTTTCCCGAGTGGTAGTTCCTTCGCGCTGATTGCCATGTCAATCCCTTCGTCGCCGGCCTCTGGACGGTATGCCGACGTGCCGACTGTGCTCAAGCCTACCAGTGTTCGCCCGACGGCGGGCACATCACGCCGGCTCGGGCACCGACCCCTCATACAAGTAGAACGAAGACGGGTTTTCTCCCGGCACGGATGCGGGCAGTGACTGCTCGCACACCTGCGTCAGGCCGCGATGTACATAGAATCCGACATCGCACGTGGTATCCGTGAATAGGAAGTACTGACGTATGCCGGCTGCGCGGAATGCGCTCATCATCGTCTCGAACATGCGCCGGCCCAGACCGTGACCGCGCGCCGCCGGATCAAGTACGAACAGCACCACTTCAGCCGAATACTCATGGCCAATGTTCGCCGCCTGCTTACGCAGTTGCCTATCGACATGAAGAGTCCCGAGAATCTCGCTCGCAGCTGCCATGCCGTCGTGGGCAAACGCCAGTTGCAATAGCTTGCGCAACGAATGACGCCGGTGCATGTTCAGCGGGCTGCGATGGTCGAGCTCGTCGATACGCCCCACAATCAATGCGACGGGTTTATCTTCCAGCTCCGCGACAAAGGCCGTGGTCACACGTGCCAGACAGTTCTCCCAATCGGCCTCGGCTGCCAGCAAGCCGGTCCGCTCATCATATTCGGCGTACCAAGTGCGGCGCACCAGGTCGATCAGCGCCGGATAATCGTCTTTACGTAACGTTCGAATAATCGCTTCACTCATGTTCTCCATTATGACTGATATGGCTCGATAACCCGACCTGTTACAGTCGCGCCGGCAAATCGGCCCGCCCCACCAGCCTCGCCATCTGTACGCGGCCCATATTGAGCTTGTCCGCCGCGGAGGAGAGATGCGCCTTGGCCGTACGTTCCGAATTAAACATACGGGAGGCGATTTCGGCGTTGGGCTATGTGCTGCAAGACGATTCGCCGATTACGGTGTATGCCACGCGCATGGTGGAAACGCCCGTTACGCTTTGAGATGAGCAGAACGAGCCGATCGATCCTATTCATGGAATGTTCAGCTTTGTTCCTCTAAGATTGGTACTGGAACAAACGCTAAAGGAGCGATTATGACATTCGGTCAGCAGCCCCAGAACAACGGGCAATACAACCCGCAATACAACACGCCTGATTACAACGCCGCCCAACAGTCTGGATATGGCCAGCAATACGCACAGTCCGGTTACGGCCAGAACTACTATGCCCAGCCGCAGGGCGCCCCCACCTACCAGTACGCGCCGCAGGATGCGGCCGGTGCCGGCGCGGGTGCCGCCACCATCAACACGACGATGACCTACAACTACGAGGAGGCCCGCCGCGTCTCCGTAGCCAAGGTGTACGGCGAGATGACCATCGGCATCCTCGTCACCGCCGTGGTCGCCGTGCTCGGCCAGATCACCGGAGCCTACTACAGCTTCCTCATGGCCACCGGCATGGTGGGCCTCATCGGCCTGTGCGTGGTGCAGATTGCCCTGGCCGTGGTGCTCGGCATGCGCGTCACCAAGATGAAGTCGGCCACTGCGCGCGTCATGTTCTATGTGTACGCCGCATTGATGGGCTTCACCTTGAGCTCGATCTTCATGGTCTACGACCTCGGCTCGATCGGCGTGGCACTCGGGGTCACCGCCGCGTTCTTCTTCGCGCTGACCATGTTCGGCATGACTACCAAGTTCGACATGCTCAAGGCCGGCCCGATCCTGATGATCGGCCTGATCGTGCTCATCGTCTCGCAGATCGTGCTCGCCTTCGTGCAGGTCGACGGCATGACCAAGATCGTCTGCGCCATCGGCCTGATCCTGTTCGCCGGCATGGCCATCTACGACGCGCAGTCCACGCGCGCGCTGCTGACCGAATACGAGGCCCAGGGCCCGGAAATGGTCAAGAAGATCTCCATCCTGTGTGCCCTGAACCTGTACCTCGACTTCGTGAACATGTTCCTGTACATCCTGCAGCTGCTCGGCAACAGGGACTAGCCTCGCCAGCCGATTGGTGGGCGGCATGTAGCCTGCTCGTCAAACGTCACAGCCCGACCACATTGTGGCCGGGCTTTTTCATGTCTGTCACATTCGCACGTTAGGCTGTCTCCCCGTGAAAAGACAAGAACTCGTAGGCATGCTGAGCCTGTTGTTGACCGCGCTGATCTGGGGTTTTGCGTTCGTGGCGCAGGTCCAGGGCATGGATTTGATGTCGCCGATGTTCTTCAACGCCACGCGCTTCACGCTGGGAGCACTGTCTTTGGTGCCGATTCTGCTGTGGCAGCGTGGCCGGGGGAGCGCGGATAAGGGCGATACAGCCGGGGCCGATGTCGTTGGGACCGAGGCCCCCAGGGCCGTCTCCACAGATGCCGCATCGAACGGTGCATCCGACGTCGTTACCATCACCGGTGCCGAGCTGAATGCGAACAAGCCCGATTCGGCCGTGGCGCGATTGCTCGCCAACCCGGTGGTCATTTCCGTGATCTGCGGCATCGTGCTGTTCACCGCCAGCACCCTGCAGCAGTATGGCATTCTGTACGGCAAATCGGCCGGCCGCGCGGGATTCCTGACCGCCATGTACATCGTGATGGTGCCGTTGCTGGCCTGCGTGTTCCTGCGCCGGCGCATCGGCATGCTGGTGTTCGTGGCCGTGGCGCTGTCCATCGCCGGCTTCTATCTGCTGTGCATCACCGATGGTTTCGGTTCGATCGGCCTGGCGGATATCCTGCTCGTGTTCACGGCCGTGCTGTTCGCCGTGCATATTCTGGTGATCGATACTTTGGGCGGCACCGTGGACGCCATCAAGCTTTCATTCGGCCAGTTCTGCACCACCGCCGTGCTGAGCTGGGCGGGTTCGCTGATCGAAGGCTCGGTCGACTGGGCCGGCGCTGCTCATTCCTGGATTCCGATTCTGTACGCCGGCATCGGCTCGGTGGGCATCGCGTACACCTTGCAGGTGGTCGGCCAGCAATGGGTGCCACCGACGCGAGCCAGCCTGCTGATGAGCCTCGAATCGTTCTTCTCGGCGGTAGGCGGTGCGTTGCTTCTCGGTGAAGTGATGACCCCGCGCGGCTACCTCGGCTGCGCCCTCATCTTCCTCGGCACCCTGCTGGCCCAAGCGCCGGCCAGGCTGCCGAAGTGGCTGCAACGGTGAATGAATCGGCCGCAGGCCGATTCCATAGCACCTCAGTCCGAGGTCTTAGGCGCTTCACCCACTTGCGGCGCGCCGTTGATGTCGCGGTGGATGTTCTGCATTTGCACTTCGACGTTCTGCAGCGAACGGGCGCAGTCGAGCAGTGTCTGTGAATGCTCGCTGAGCTTGTTGTCCGGCAAATCGGTCTTGTAGCGCAGCGCATGCTCCAGCGACGCCCAATAATCCATGGCGATGGTACGGAACTGCACCTCCACCGGCGTGTAATGCGCGCCCGAGGAGAGAAACACGGGCACCGCGTAGATTACGTGCAATGAACGATACCCGTTCTGTTTCGGGTTCTTGATGTAGTCCTTGACGCGCAGCACCTGAATATCGGACTGCGACGACAGATAGTTGGACACGGAATACACGTCGTCGCGGTAATTACAGATCACGCGGATGCCGGCCACATCGAACAGATTGTCCTTAATCGAATTGACACTGATTGGCAGATTCTTGCGCTCCAGCTTGCCAATGATCGAACTCACCGACTTCAAACGGCGTTCCATATGATGTATAGGGTCATGGCTGAACCGCACCTGGAACTCGTCGTCGAGAATCTCCAGCTTGGTGCTGATCTCGTACATCGCGCCTTCATACACCTGCATGAGGTCAACGAATTTAACGACCTGTTCGGGAGTAAAGGTGCCTCCCGGAAGATCCAACGCTTTGAGACGGGCTTGCAGATCGGAGGTTTTGAGTCGGCTATGTCGGTCAAGTATCACGTCCACCAATATACTCGGTGGATTCCAGCCAATCTGGATGTTAGCGGGGAATCTTTCCAAGAACCCATAATTTGACATCGTGACAACCAATGGCATACGTGACCGGAGCATGACGAACCCCGCCGATAGAATCGGTCGTTATGAATGAAGACATGATGACCGAGGCGGAGCGTGCCTCGATTGCAGCCGATGGAACCGATAGCTTGCTGGGGGAGCGTGGCAAGGGCGTATTCCATATCCACACGCTCGGCTGCCAGATGAACGTGCACGATTCCGAACGCATCGCCGGCGTGCTGGAGGCCAATGGCTACGTGCCTGCAACCGAGGACCAGATCAATGACAATGACCTCGATTTGCTGGTGCTCAATACCTGTGCGGTACGCGAGAACGCAGCCGAACGCATGTATGGCACCATCGGCCGATTCAATCGCGTCAAACTGGTTCGGCCGAACCTGCAGATCGCCGTTGGCGGCTGCATGGCACAGCTTGACCGCAAGAAGATCGCGGATACTGCGCAATGGGTTTCCGCGGTGTTCGGTACCAAGAACATCGAAGATCTGCCCAAGCTGTTGGATCAGAATCGTGCGACCGGCAAGGCGCAGGTCCAGGTCACTGAACAATTGCGGCAGTTCCCGAGCCAGCTTCCCGCCGCCCGCGCCTCCCGCATCAGCTCGTGGGTGGCGATTTCCGTGGGCTGCAATAACACCTGCACGTTCTGCATCGTGCCCACCACGCGAGGCAAGGAAAAGGACCGCCGCCCCGGTGACATTCTTGATGAGATCCGCCAATGCGTGGCCGGCGGTGCCAAGGAGGTTACGCTTCTCGGCCAGAACGTGAACTCGTTTGGTTATGGTATTGGCGATCGATACGCTTTCAGCAAGCTGTTGCGCGCCTGCGGAACCATCGACGGTCTCGAACGCGTGCGCTTCACTTCGCCGCACCCGGCCGCCTTCACCGATGATGTGATTGCAGCCATGGCCGAAACGCCGAATATCATGCATCAACTGCACTTCCCGCTGCAGTCCGGCTCCGATCGGATTCTACGCGCGATGCGCCGCTCCTACAGGTCCGCCAAGTTCCTCGATATCTTGGGCCGCATCCGCGAGGCCATGCCCGACGCACAGATTTCCACCGATATCATCGTCGGATTCCCCGGTGAAACCGAGGAGGACTTCCAGCAGACCATGGACGTGGTGCGCCAGGCGCGCTTCTCCTCGGCGTTCACGTTCATCTACTCGCCACGCCCCGGCACGCCGGCCGCCGCAATGGAACAGATTCCGCGCGACGTGGTGCAGGACCGGTTCGACCGTCTGGTGGCGTTGCAGGAGCAGATCACCGAAGAGAACCTCGCCACATTCGAGGGCCGCGACGTCGAAGTGATGATCACCGGCAAACTCGGCAAGAAGGACACCGACACCCACCGTGTCACCGGCCGCGAGAAAACCGGCGTGCTGGTGCACATCGGTGTGCCTGAAGGCGAACCGGTACCTGAAATCGGCGATTTCGTCACGGTCACCGTCACACACGCTGGCCGCCATAATCTGCTTGCCGACCCCGATGTGGCCGCTGGACAGACCTATTCCGTGCGGCACTGAGGGGGCGTATATGACGCAACGAGTCGTCTCCATCGTCGGTCCCACCGCGTCAGGCAAGACGGGGTTGGGCATCGCCATCGCCCGGCGTCTGGCCGAAGCGGGGGAGCGGGCCGAAATCGTGAACGCGGACGCCTACCAGATGTACCGTGGCATGGATATCGGCACCGCCAAACCCACCGCCGAAGAACAGGCGGTCGTGTCGCACCATCTCATCGACATCATCGACCCCGAAGACACGATGAGCGTGGCCCGATTCCAGCAGCTTGCGCGCGAGACCATCGCCGACCTGCAATCACGTGGCATCCGGCCGATTCTCGTCGGCGGCTCCGGCTTGTACGCCAGAGCGGCCATCGATGACATCACCTTCCCCGGCACCGATCCCGACGTGCGCACACGTCTTGAGGAACGCGAGAAAACCGAGGGTGCCGGTGCTTTGTTCGACGAGCTGCGGGCCAAAGACCCCGAGGCCGCCGCGCGCATGGACCCGCGCAATCCACGCCGCACCATCCGTGCGCTGGAAGTCATCGAGCTTACCGGTAAACCGTATTCGGCCAGTCTGCCGCGCTACCGGTACGTGATTCCGTCCGTGCAGATCGGACTCGACCTGGACCGCCCGGATTTGGACCATCGCATCGATTTGCGCACCAAGCAGATGTATGACGATGGGTTCATCGAAGAAGTCGAACGGCTGCGCCCGCATCTGGGTGCCACCGCCGTACGCGCGCTCGGCTATCAGCAGATCATCGACCTGCTGGACGGCATCTGGGATGTGAACGACGCCTTCGCGGACATCGCACAGAAAACCAAGCGACTCGCCCGCAAACAGATGGGATGGTTCGGCCGTGACCCGCGCATCCACTGGCTGCAGGCCCTGAACCCGAAACTGGTCGACAACGCGATGGCCATTATCGCGCACGCCGACGCCGGCGACTACGACTCGATCGACGCCCGAGCCGACGAATACACCCAGCATCATCTGGGGGATATCACGGCGTAGGAATCAGCCAAAGGCCGATGCAATCACCCGCAATCAGTGTGCAGGCCCCTGATTCCAGCCGGCGATCAAGAACACGCGCGTCGGATTCGCCGGGCGTAGTATCGCGTCGAACATCGTCTCCAGTGCAGACGTGTCGCCCCGATATGCCGAGTGCTTGGCGGAGCGATACTCTTCGCGCGCCACTGAGCCCCAGTCGAGATCCCAGCCGGCGTCATGCGCCAAGCGTGAACCGAATATACGCAGCACCATCGCATTGCCGCCACGGAACGGATGCAGATAACCGAGCTCATCATAAATAGAAGCAAACGCGTGAACGAACACGTCGCGATCCAACGCATGCAGGTTGCGCTTGTCCGCCAACTCCATCGCGATGTTGTGCGCGCCGGTCTCAATGAGCCCAGCCGGGAAGAACGCCTCAGGATTCGCGGCCCGAGCCCGGTCGTTCGTCACCTCGCGTGTGGTGTTTGAGGTACGCAACTTGCCCGCATCCTCGAACACGCCTTCGAACAGCCCCTTATGAATGGCGGTCAACTCGTCCAAGTCGCCAGACGGATTCCACCGACGTTCCGCCAACAATACGGTACGTGCGAACACCGCATCCGCGCGATCCGTGGCATGATCATCCAGACTGCCGGCAGCCAGACGATCCTTTCCGGCAGGGTCGGCGGCGGCGCGCAGACGTATGGCGGTCTGTTCGTCCGCCACGTCGATGAGATGGGTCACGGGCTTCAAGCCGCGCTCGTAGGCAACCGCGGCGCGCATCGTTGCCTCGCCCGGCATCATCGCTTCCAGTGCGCAGTTCTTGAGTGCAAATGCGACTGCGCTCGCACGCTCTGCGGGTGTCATGCAACCCATGATAAGGCATATTCGCGCCCCAGCGGGGAATCGACTCGGACGAACCGCGGCGAATCGGCTGTCGGGATTCGTCAATCGACCATATCGTCACGGTGTCGTCACCAACCATGCACCCCCGTACTAGTAGAATCAGACCCGATATGGCACGAACAGCATCCTCCAACAGCACCAAACCCCGTAAATCCAAAGACAACGGGTCTACCCATGATGGCGAAACCAAGGTCCAGCCCGAGCTTGACCTCGAACCTGAGCCGTTGTGGAAGAAGATCCTGCTCGCGATTCCGCGCGCGTTCGGCTCCGGCGTACGCGCCGTCACCGGCGTCGGCGAATACGACCCAGCCTACCGTCGTGACGGTTTGTGCTTCCTGCTGCTCGTGCTCGCCGTACTGTTCTGCGCGTCCGAATGGTTCCGTGTCAGCGGTCCATTCGGCCAGCTGCTTCACGCCATCGCGGCCGGTGTGCTTGGTCTGATGAGCGTCGTGCTGCCGGTGTTGCTCGCCGCCGTGGCCTTCCGACTCATGCGCAATTCCGGTAAAGGGTCCAATAACCCGCGTGTGGTCACCGGTTGGGTGCTGCTCATGTGGTCGATCTGTTCGATCATCGACGTGGCGATCGCCGCCGACCACACCGGATTCGACATCACGATTCTGCAATCCGCCGGCGGCCTGTTCGGCTTCTTCCTCGGCTCACCGCTCGCCTGGGGCCTTTCCAACGTGTTCGCCATCATCATTTTCGTGGTCGTCGGCCTGTTCTCCTTGCTGATGATTACCGGCACCCACGTCACCGATTTGCCGGAGGATGCGCGCAAAATCGCAGCTAAAATCCAACGCAAACCGTATGTGCCGATGGGCCAGGAGGCCGACGGAAGCGCCAGCCAGTTCCCCAACGAGGTCCGTGTGGGAGATACCACACTCGCCTTTGCCGACGGTGTTCCCTCGCATGACGGCGACGATGACGGCAACGACAACGATCAGGCCGGCGATGCACGGCCCAGCCTGTTCGCACGACTGTTCGGCCGCAAATCCAAGACCGAAGACGACAAAACCCTTGACAAGTATGCTGCCGACGATCCGTTCGACCGTGCCGCCAGCCAGCATGGTGCCACCGCCGAAACCCCGGTGGTCGATCCGATGACCGGCGAGATTACCGGTGCGCGAACCATTGCATCGTCTTCGTACGACGGCCGTCCGCACCTATCCAGCCCTGCGCCTGCTGCCGATGCGGATGATGGCGACGCTTCCCGAACCCGCGTCATCACCAGTGGCCAGCCCGTCGCCATGCCCGGTGGGGGAGCGGTAGACGATCCGTGGGCACCCAGTGCCGCCCAGGCCGGTACTGTCGCGCTCGCGGGGGCAGCCGGGGCGATGGGAGCAGTCGGAGCCGCCGGTGCCGCGGCCGCGGCAGCCGCGACCGGAGCCTACGCAGGCGCCGATGCGGATGGCAGCGGAGTCGGCCAGGGCGTGCCCAATACGGACGGACAGCCGAATGCCGCCGCCGGCAACGGTACAGACGACGATGCCAATAGGCCGTATCAGTTGCCCGACCTGAACCTGCTGACCAAAGGTCAGCCCCATGCGATGCGCACCCCGGCCAACGATCGCGTGATTCGGGCATTGACTTCCACCTTCGAACAGTTCAACGTGGACGCCAAAGTCGTCGGCTTCCTGCGTGGCCCTTCGGTCACCCAATATGAGGTCGAGCTTGGCCCCGGCGTCAAGGTGGAGAAAGTCACCAACCTGCAGCGCAACATCGCCTACGCGGTGGCCAGTTCGGATGTGCGCATCCTTTCACCGATTCCCGGCAAGTCCGCCATCGGCATCGAAATCCCGAACGAGGATCGCGAAATCGTGCACTTGGGCGACGTATTGCGCTCCGACAAGGCCGTGGGCGACCCGAACCCGATGCTCTCCGGCATCGGCAAGGACGTCGAAGGCCACTTCGTGACCGCCGACCTGACCAAGATGCCGCACCTGCTGGTGGCAGGTGCCACCGGTTCCGGTAAGTCGAGTTTTATCAACTCGATGCTCACTTCGATCATCATGCGTGCCACGCCCGAACAGGTGCGTCTGATCATGGTGGATCCCAAGCGCGTGGAACTGTCCGCCTACGCAGGCATCCCGCACCTGCTGACCCCGATCATCACCGATCCGAAGAAAGCCGCACAGGCCCTCGAATGGGTGGTCAAGGAGATGGATGCACGCTACTCCGACCTCGAATTCTTCGGATTCCGCCACGTCAAGGACTTCAACGAGGCCGTGCGCGCCGGCAAGGTACATGCGCCCGCCGGCTCCCAGCGCAAGGTGGCCCCCTATCCGTACATCCTCGTGGTGGTCGACGAGATGGCCGACCTTATGATGGTGGCCAAGAACGATGTGGAAAGCTCCATCCAGCGCATCACCCAGCTGGCACGAGCCGCCGGTGTGCATCTGGTGCTCGCCACCCAGCGTCCGTCCGTGGATGTGGTCACCGGTCTGATCAAGGCCAACATTCCATCCCGACTGGCGTTCGCCACCTCGTCCGCCACCGATTCGCGAGTCATTCTCGACACGGTCGGTGCCGAGACCCTGATTGGCCAGGGCGATGCGTTGTTCCTGCCGATGGGTTCCGCCAAGCCGATTCGTGTGCAGGGATCGTGGGTGTCCGAATCCGAGATTCGCAAGGCCGTGGAGTTCGTGCGCACCCAGCGCAAGCCGAAGTACCGCGAAGACATCGAACAGATGGCCAGGGAAGCCGAGAAGAAGGACGGCATGGAGCCGGACGAGGAGATCGGCGACGACATGGACGTGCTGCTGCAGGCCGCCGAACTCGTGGTCACCAGCCAATTCGGCTCCACCTCGATGCTGCAGCGCAAGCTCAGGGTCGGCTTCGCCAAGGCCGGCCGACTCATGGACCTGCTCGAATCGCGTGGCGTGGTCGGGCCGTCCGAAGGCTCGAAGGCCCGCGAAGTGCTCGTCCAGCCGCAGGACCTGCCGCAGGTGCTCGCCTTCATCCGAGGCGAAACCAGCTCGCTCGAAGCCACCGCCCCGCAACAGCCCGAACTCGGCGAGTAATTCACCCATCGACCTTCCTCTGATGAGGGAGGTGGCCCCGAAGGGGCGGAGGGAGAGATGCGCCGCCACGCGGCCATCAGCACGCAACCTGATTCCCGAATGATAGCAGTCAATATCCAGCCAATACTCACTCAAGGTAGAAGTGTGGGGGTAACGTGAACACTATGGATGAGAACACAATGGACAAGCAGTCATCGCCCAAATCATCGCTGTTCGACGGATGGAACGCGCCGCCGAACCTGGTCACCTACTCGCGCATCGTACTCGTGGTGATTTTCCTGACACTCGACATTCTCGCCGGTGCCTGGGGTGAGAACAACCTGACCATGCGCTGGGTCGCCGCGGTACTGTTCATCATCGCCGCGTCCACCGATAAGATCGACGGTTGGATGGCCCGCAAATACAATCAGGTCACCGAAATGGGCAAGCTCATGGATCCGATCGCGGACAAGCTGCTCACTTGCGGCGCAATGATTGTATGCTCCGCGTTCGGCGAGCTCGGCTGGTGGGTGACCATCCTGTTCCTGATTCGCGAAATCGGCATCACCGTTATGCGTTTCTTCGTCATGGAGCGTCCGGGCGGCAAAGTCATCGCCGCCGCATGGCCCGGCAAGCTCAAGACCGTATTCCAGTGCGTGGGTCTGTCCATGCTGCTGCTGCCGTTCTGGTCTCTGGGTAACGGACAAGCCACGCCGTTCTGGATGACCGCTTACTACTTCCTAACCTACGCCATCATCTACGTGGCATTGGTCCTGTGCCTCTACTCGGGTGCCGTGTACCTGTACAACACGTTCGTCGCCCCGAAAAGGAAGTGACGGATATTCCAATGCAGGAATTGTGCGACAGTCTCGCGGCCGGCATCCTCAAGATCTGCGAGGCGAACAATACGAAAATCGCCTGCGCTGAATCCCTGACCGGTGGCCTGCTTGCCGATGCGTTCGTGCGTATTCCCGGTGCCTCCAACGTGTTGTTGGGCTCCGCTGTCACCTACGACATCAATGCCAAGGCCTCGATCCTGCACGTGGACAAGGCCCTATTGGGTCGAGAAGGCGCCGTACACCCAGAAGTCGCCCGGCAGATGGCCATCGGTACCGCTCGCCTATACAGCCAGCCGGAATACGGTGACCGAATCATCGGCCTTTCCACCACCGGCGTGGCCGGCCCCGGTCCGGACGGTGACAAGCCGGCCGGACTGGTGTATGTGGGCCTGCGCATCCCCGCAAGCCTCACCACGGACCATGCCGAAGTGCTCAAAGCCGTCGAACTCCATCTTGATGGCATGCGCGAAGAGGTTCGTCGCCTCGCCGTATTCCGTGTTCTGCAAAACTTGAGTCTATTCACAGCAAGTTTTAAGGAATAAAACCGCGGGACCGTCGTGTTGTACATAGTGGAAACACTGAACCGACCTTGGAAGGGGCGATGGCGATGGAAACGATGACCCGAGTGAACGAACAGATGGATGTGGCCGCCAAGAAGCCGATGGCTGTGCAGCCGGGTGTCGCCCGTATGCGTGAACTGACTCCGGCCCAGCGCCGTGCGGTGATGTTCGCCCAGCAGCAGGTGCTCAAGGCGCAGGCCGCCAAGAAGGCCAAGGATCAGCGTCAAGCCGTTCGTGAACGTATGTGGGATGAGGATTCGCCGTCGTACAAGCCGACTGCCGCTGCCGAGCCCGTGGTGGTTGAGGAGGAGCCTCGCGAGGTTTCGCTGCGTGGTGCTATCGGTCATGTGCTGCGCGAACTGCGCACACGCGATCGCCGTACGTTGCGTGAGGTCTCCGAGAAGGCAGGCGTTTCGCTGGGCTACCTTTCCGAAGTCGAACGTGGGCAGAAGGAAGCCAGCTCCGAACTGCTGAGCTCCATCGCCGATGCGCTCGGAGTCTCCACTTCGCGCATGCTGCGCATGGTGGCTGATTATCTCGACTCGGTCGAGGGCTGATCGGTTGGCGGTGTGAAGCCGTGTCCCGTAATCTATGTCTAGCTGTGAACCCGTATCGCTTGTGGCGATGCGGGTTTTTGCTGTCCTGCGGGTGGTGGCACACTGGCGTGTATGCGTGAACGGGAATTCTGGGAATTACTTGAAGAGGTGTTCGGTCGGACCTACGGTCGTTCGCTGTCGCGTGATCAACGGATGCCCAAACTGGCGAATATGACTGTGGTCGAGGCGTTGGACGCGGGGGAGGAGCCACGCGTGGTCTGGAATGTGCTCTGCGACCAGATGGAGGTTCCGGACTCCAAGCGTTGGGGCCGCGATCATAACGCGCCGCCCATGCCCGCCGTCTGACACTGCGGGATTACGGAGTCGCTGAATCGTGAAATTGGCGATTTCGGCGTGTTGCACGCCAAATTCGAACAGATGTTCGTGTGTGTGGTTATAGTTATCCACAGTGACAAGAAGCCGCATACGTGTGCACAGGGTGCTTGCCATCCGCCATAAGCCTTACCGCAGTAGGGCTTAAGGAGGCCAGGCGGCCGAGCTTGGGCAAGCTGGAACCACAATGGTTGGTTTGGATTGCCTCACATGGCATGTTCGTCATACGGTGGAGGCATCCGATTCGCGCACGACTTCGACAAGGAGAAGATCATGGCACTTGAGACCAAGCCGGCCAAGGACCCGGCAGCCGAGGACAAGCACGAGCTCGATCCCAAGCGCAAGGCGGCGCTGGACACCGCGCTGGCGCAGGTCGAGAAGAGCTTTGGCAAAGGTTCCGCAATGCGACTGGGCGACCAGCCCGAGCAGAACGTCGAGGTGATTCCCACCGGTTCGTTGGCCCTCGATATGGCGCTCGGCATCGGCGGCCTGCCCAAGGGCCGCATCGTGGAGATCTACGGCCCCGAATCATCCGGTAAGACCACGCTCGCATTGCATGTGGTGGCCAATGCCCAGAAGAAGGGCGGCGTGGCGGCCTACATCGATGCCGAACACGCGCTCGACCCGGCCTACGCCCGCAAGCTCGGCGTGGACACCGACTCACTCATCGTCTCCCAGCCGGATAACGGCGAGCAGGCCCTCGAAATCGCCGACATGCTGATTCGCTCCGGTGCACTTGACGTCATCGTCATCGACTCGGTCGCCGCCCTAGTGCCGAAGGCCGAAATCGAAGGCGAAATGGGAGACAGCCATGTTGGTTTGCAGGCCCGGCTCATGAGTCAGGCGCTGCGCAAGATGACCGGCGCGTTGGCTCAGGCCGGCACCACCGCCATCTTCATCAACCAGCTGCGTGAGAAGATCGGCGTGTTCTTCGGCAACCCTGAAACCACCACCGGTGGTAAAGCTCTGAAGTTCTACGCCTCCGTGCGTCTCGACATCCGCCGCATCCAGACCTTGAAGAACGGCGACGAAGCGGTGGGCAACCGCACGCGCGTCAAGGTGGTCAAGAACAAGATGGCCCCGCCTTTCAAGTCCGCCGAATTCGACATGCTCTACGGTGAAGGCATTTCCCGTGAGGGCTCGGTGATCGACATGGCCCAGCAGGTTGGCGTGGTCAAGAAGTCCGGTTCGTGGTTCACCTATGAGGGTGATCAGCTCGGTCAGGGACGAGAGAAGGTCCGTCAGTTCCTTAAGGACAACCCGGCCATCACCGAGGAGATTGAGAACAAGGTCAAGGCCGAGTTCGGTCTGATCGGTTCCGCCGATCAGTTCGCGGAAGATGGCGAAGCCGCAGCAGCGGCCGCCGTCAGCGAGGCCGCTGCGGCCGACGTGGCCAAGGACAGCAAGGCCGCAGCGGCGCCTGCTGCCAAAACGACCCGTGCCAAGGCCGGCACAGCTAGGGCCTGAACATGATTAGTGCCGAAGCATTCTTGCGGCGCAATCCTGTTGCGTCGCAAAACATGCCCATTGCCGAGAAGCGTGTTCAGTCGAAACCGTCGGGACGTTTTTCTCGACGGGGGAGAGGCGCTGCCGTTGTCGAAGATCCCAATGATTTGGACGCTTGCCGCGAGGCTGCATTGCGTTTGCTGGACGCGGCCCCGCGTGCATCCGGTGCGTTACGCGAACGATTGCTTGCCAAAGGGTACGGCGAGGCGATCGTGGACGAGGTCATCGAACGACTGATTCGCGTGCAACTGATTGACGACCGCGCTTATGCCGAATCGGCCGTACGCTATTGTGCCGGTCGCATGATGGGCCGTCGTGGTGCGGTCCTGGAACTTGCTCGCAAAGGCGTGGACCGCAAACTGGCTGAACAGGTGTGTGGCGAAGCTGAGCAAAATGGCATCTTTGAAGATGCCGCATGGGAATTGGGCCGCCAGATAGCCCGCAAAACCCATGGCCTCGATCATCAGGTCCGTCAGCGTCGGTTTTGGTCCGCAGGCGGTCGCAAAGGACACAGCCCCGAAACCCTCCGCCGAGTCGCCGCCGAATTGTTGGCGTAGCCAAGAAAAAAATGAGACCTCTCATACCCCGGGTTCTGTCGTGCCGTGCGCGAACGCGCAGCACGGATGGCCATCCATCTCGACCTGACGTTACCGCCAGGCTCTAGCAGCCTACCCGATGACACGGGCGAGCAGCCCTTACCGCCATCTGCTTGGCCTTGCTCCCGATGAGGCTTGCCATGCGACCTACTGTTACCAGAGGCCCGGTGGTCTCTTACACCGCCGTTTCACCCTTACCCGTCGAGGACGGGCGGTCTGTTCTCTGTTGCGCTATCTCTCAGGTCACCCTGGGCGGACGTTATCCGCCATCGTGCTCTATGGAGCCCGGAAGTTCCTCAGCCGATCCCAATGAAGATCACGGCCGTGGCCATCAAGAGGTCTCAAGCTTGCAATTATACATAAGGTGCGGAAAAGGCGGCATCCCGCCCTGCGGTGAGGCCATGACGTTGCCCGGTTATCCTGTTTTCTCCATAGTTGGGCGATTCGTGAACGACGCGCCGAATATCGGATGGGGCGTGTCGGGCGTGTCGTATGGAGACGAATCAAATCTGTAAGAGCTTGGTATGTGCGAGAAAGAGCAAGAAAACGCTGCCGATCCATTGCAGTATTTACCATGACGAACAAACAAGCCAGCCTGATAAACCGGTATCAAATCTTCTTATAGGAGACTGCTGCCAAAACCCCAGTATATACATCGTTTCATTGCAGAGAAAAGCCCGGAGATAAACATATATTCTCTGGGCGAGTTTCCGGCCGTTCACCCATTGTTCGTCTACAATGAAACATACCCGGTCGGTGATGATGCCGTTCGGAACACATATAGCGGGTTACACCGCTTGAGTTAGAGGAGGTCAACATGGAAATCGTCGTTACCGGACGCCACACGCAGGTCAAGCAAAGGTTCCGTGATGTGGTCGAGACCAAGATGAATCGTGTGACCGCTATCGCCCCGGATGCTCAGCGCGCGCAGATTGTGCTGACCCATGAGGGCAACCCGCGTCAGGCCGATACCGCCAAGCGCGTGGAAATCACCGTTATCGCCGGACGTACCGTGGTGCGTGCGGAGGCTTCCAGCACCGATGAATTCAGTGCGCTGGACATGGCGCTGGATAAGTTGACGCTGCGTCTGCGTCGTACTCGTGACCGTCGCAAGGATCACCGTCGTGGTTACGCGAACCCGGTCCCGGTGGATCTGGGTGTTATCGCCCCGGAGCCCGAGCCGGAGGTGTCGGAGGAAGAGCCGAACAACAGCCCGCAGGCTGCGGTCGCCTCCGATCTTGGCCCTGGCGAATCCGTGGAGGTCCAGGTTGGGGATACGCCGATTGTCATCCGTCGCAAGTTGCACATCGCCGAGCCTATGAGCATCGACGAGGCGCTGTACGAGATGGAACTGATCGGACACGATTTCTTCCTGTTCGTGAACAAGGAGACCGGACGCCCGTCCGTCGTCTATCACCGTCACGGTTGGAGCTACGGCGTGTTCGAAATCGACACTCCGGAGAATGTCAAGAAAGCCTGAGGGTAAGGGCTGCTGACATGATCAGCTGATACCGCATGGACCGCTTCCAATATGGAAGCGGTCCATTTTTTCGTAAAAAGGTCGAAAAATTCGATTGCTGACGGTGCGAGGCGCTATTCTGGTACGCGGACACCACCACTTATCAGTCAAGGGAGAACCCAGTGGTCGATATTGTTGACAAAGCCCTGCGAATGGGTGAAGGCCACCAGCTCAAGAAGCTGGAGAACGTGGCTAAGGCCGTGAACGCCCTGGAGGACGAGATCTCCGCCCTCTCCGACGAGGACCTGAAGGCCCAAACCCCGAAGTTCAAGCAGGAAATCGAAAACGGAAAGAGTCTGGACGAGATCATGCCCGAGGCGTTCGCCACCGTGCGCGAGGTCTCCAAGCGCACCCTCGGCCAGCGTCACTTCGACGTGCAGCTCATGGGCGGTGCCGCCCTGCACTGGGGCAACATCGCCGAAATGAAGACCGGTGAAGGCAAGACCCTGGTCGCCACCCTGCCTACCTACCTGAACGCTCTCGAAGGCAAGGGCGTGCACGTGGTCACCGTCAACGACTACCTCGCCAGCTACCAGAGCGAGCTGATGGGCCGTATCTACCGCTTCCTCGGCATGAACGTCGGCTGCATCATCACCGAGCAGAAGCCGCCGGAGCGCCGCAAGCAGTACAACGCCGACATCACCTACGGCACCAACAACGAGTTCGGCTTCGACTACCTGCGTGACAACATGGCCTGGGAGAAGGCCGACCTCGTGCAACGCGGCCACCACTACGCCATCGTCGATGAGGTCGACTCCATCCTCATCGATGAGGCCCGTACCCCGCTTATCATCTCCGGCCCGGCCGAAGGCGACGTGACCCGCTGGTACCGTCAGTTCGCCAAGCTGGTGCTGAAGCTCACCCGCGACGAGGACTACGACGTCGACGAGAAGAAGAAGGTCGTCGGCATCCTGGACCCGGGCATCACCAAGGTCGAGGACTTCCTCGGCATCGACAACCTGTACGAGCCGGCCAACACCGCCCTGATCGGCTACCTCAACAACGCCATCAAGGCCAAGGAACTGTTCCTGCGTGACAAGGACTACGTCGTCACCCAAGGCGAGGTGCTCATCGTTGACGAGCACACCGGCCGTATCCTGCCGGGCCGCCGCTACAACGAGGGCCTGCACCAGGCCATCGAAGCCAAGGAAGGCGTGGAGGTCAAGGCCGAGAACCAGACCTTCGCCACCATCACCCTGCAGAACTACTTCCGTATGTACGACAAGCTCGCGGGCATGACCGGTACGGCCGAAACCGAGGCCGCCGAGTTCATGAACACCTACAAGCTGGGCGTGCTGCCGATCAAGACCAACAAGCCGATGATCCGCAAGGACCAGGACGACCTCATCTACCGCACCAAGAAGGAGAAGCTGGCCGCCATCGTCAAGGACGTGGCCAAGCGTCACGCCGAGGGCCAGCCGGTGCTGCTCGGTACCGCCTCCGTGGAAAGCTCCGAAGTGGTCTCCGCCCTGCTCGACGTGGCGAAGATCCCACACCAGGTCCTGAACGCCAAGCAGCACGAGAAGGAAGCCGCCGTGGTCGCCGTCGCCGGCCGCAAGGGCGCCGTCACCGTGGCTACCAACATGGCCGGCCGTGGTACCGACATCATGCTCGGCGGCAACGTCGAGTTCCTTGCCGACGCCAAACTGAAGTCCGAGGGCTACTCTCCGGAGGACACCCCGGAGGAGTACGAGAAGCGTTGGCCGGGCACCCTGAACGAGATCAAGGCCCAGGTCAAGGACGAGCATGAGGAGGTCAAGGAACTGGGCGGCCTGTATGTGCTCGGCACCGAACGCCACGAGTCCCGTCGAATCGACAACCAGTTGCGCGGTCGTTCCGGCCGCCAGGGCGACCCGGGTGAATCCCGCTTCTACCTGTCGCTGGAAGATGACCTGATGCGTCTGTTCAACACCCAGCTGGTGGCCCAGGTCATGGCCAGGGGCATGGAGGAAGGCCAGCCGATCGAGGCCAAGTCCGTCACCAAGGGCGTGCGCACCGCGCAGAAGGCTGTCGAATCCCGTAACTATGAGATTCGCAAGAACGTGTTGAAGTATGACGACGTGATGAACAAGCAGCGCACGGTCATCTACTCCGAGCGCCAGGCCGTGCTCAAGGGCGAAGACATCCACAAGGACATCCTGCGTTTCATTTCCGACACCGTCGAGTCCTACATCAAGGGTGCCAACAAGGGATCCGAGAAACCGAAGGACTGGGATTGGGAGGGCCTGTTCAAGGCGCTCAACACCGTGATTCCCACCAAGGTCGACGAAGACGAGGTCAGGAAGATCGTCGGCGGCCTCAAGGGTGCGAAGGCCGTCGAGGCCGTGCGCGACCTGATCGTCGAGGACGCCAGGCAGCAGTATGGCGAAATGGAGGAGACCATCGGCGAGACCGGCTTGCGCGATCTCGAACGTCGCGTGGTGCTCGCCGTGCTCGACCGCAAGTGGCGCGAGCACCTTTACGAGATGGATTACCTCAAGGACGGCATCGGCCTGCGTGGCATGGGCCAGCGCGACCCGCTGGTCGAATACCAGCGCGAAGGCTACCAGATGTACAACTCCATGATCGAGGCCATCAAGGAGGAGACCGTCCAGCTGCTGTTCCACATCGACATCAAGCAGGTCGCCACCACCGACGATGCCGTTGACGAGGTCGAGGAGACCGCCGAAAGCGCCGACACCATCGCCGTGGCCTCCGGCCCCGACGAGAACGGCGAATCCGTGGTCGAGGCCGCCGAGGGCGAAGTCGAAGAAGAGGACGAGGATGCGGACGCCAAGCAGGCGATTGCCGAATCCGCAGCCGCCTCCGAGGCCGGCGAGTCCACGCTGCCTGTTGCCGGCCCGGCTCCGGTCAGCCACGCCGAAGGCAAGGTCCCGGTTTCCAAGCGTCCGAAGAGCGAAGAGCTCAAGACGCCATGGGCCGACGGCCGCACCTTCCCTGGCACCGGCAAGAACGCCCCGTGCCCGTGCGGTTCCGGCCGCAAGTACAAGATGTGCCACGGCCAGAACGAAGCGTGACGGTGACGATGAATCGGCATTGACCATCCGATGGTTCGACGACCGAACGGATCTACGCCGGGGCCGGCGCCCAATGATATGGGTGCCGGCCCCGGCGTTATTCACGATCGGTATGATGGTCCTGCATTATCTGGCGGCGTCCGCCAACAGTATCCCGGCGATTGCATCGGCGAGTCTCGCGTGGCCTTCCGGATTCATGTGCAGTTTATCGAGATCGCTGGGTTCGGCGACCGTCGCGGCGTCGAGGAACAGCCACCCATTACGTTCGGCGGCCTTGCGGTACCAGCGAGACAGTTCGTGCGAGCGTTCGACGGCGCTCTGCGCGAAACTGGCATAGGGAACTCCGGGTTTGATGTGGATGGGGGAGACGAGAAGGATTCTCGGCGCCGGCCCGCAACCCGCATAGTCGTAATCGCGAATCGTGCGTGCGACCATTTCGGCGCCTGCCGCGACGATGCGCGATGATGCATTGAACATCTCTTTGAGATCATTGGTACCCAGCATCACAATCGCGTAATCGAGCGGACAGTGCGATTGCAATACGATCGGAAGCGCCTCCAAACCGGAACGATGCGGCTCCAAAGGGTTGTCGAACACGGAGGTGCGACCGCTCATACCCTCTTCGATGACGTGCCATCCATCCCCCAACAGCGAGGCCAGACGCCCCGGCCATCGCACGTCGAGAGGGTGCCTGGTTCCGGGATCCGCGGGATCGGTGCCGAAGGTGTTGGAGTCGCCGAAACATAATACGTTCTTCATAGATGAATCCTTCTTGAAGACGGGCAGCAACGCACACATCATACATCGATCATCTTCGGCGCCAAGCGTTTCCGACGTTTGCCGTAGCCCGCCCGGGCGCACACGGTGCGAGGTGCCGGCCGATGGATGTTCGTGATACGGACGGGAACACATGCGGGAGCGCCGAGCCGTTACAATTGGCGGCACAATGACAATGACACGGGCGCCCGGAAGCGTCGAGGAGGGCATCATGGCCGATATCACATGGAAGTCGATTCTCACCAAGCTGGTCGGGGGAGACCATCTCACAGCCGGGGAATCGGAGTGGTTTGTGGACGATCTGATGCAGGGCAACGCGGACCCCGCCGCCGTCGGTGCTGCGCTCGCCATGCAGGAGCAGCTGGGTCTGACCGCCGAGGAGGTTCGCGGTGCCGCCAAAGCCATGGTTCGCCATGCCGTGCCGCTGCACGTGTCCGGTGAGATCACCGACATCGTGGGCACCGGCGGAGACGGATTCGCCACCGTGAACCTGTCCACCATGGGTTCCGTGGCCGCTGCAGCCGCCGGCGTGACAATCGTCAAGCACGGCAACCGCGCGGCGTCTTCGAAGTGCGGTGCCGCCGACGTGCTCGAGGACCTCGGACTGCCGTTGGATCTGAAGCCCGAGGCGGTCGCGGAAGTCGGCGACGAGGTGGGTATTACCTTCGCATTCGCCCGCACCTTCCACCCGGCCATGCGTTTCGTGGGCCCGATCCGCTCCGCGTTGGGCATCCCGTGCGTGTTCAACGTTTTGGGGCCGCTGACCAATCCGGCCAATCCCGCACATGTGGCCGTCGGATGCGCCGACCGGTCGATGAGTCCGATCATGGCCGCCGTGTATGCCAGCCGCGGCCAGTCAGGTCTGGTCTACACCTCGCATGAGGGTATGGATGAGCTCGCTCCCACCGGCCCGGTGAGCGTATGGGAGATTCGTGACGGCAGGGTCGACGAATCCGAGTTCGACCCCACCGTGGATCTGGGTTTGGAAGCCATCACCGTCGGGCAACTCAAAGGTGGGACGCCGGATACGAACGCCAACGCATTCAGGGAATTCCTGGCCGCCAAGGACGTTCCTTCCCGCACCACCGCGCTTCTGAACGCCGCCTCCGCGATCGTGGCCGACGGCCATCTGGTCGGTGCCGGCACTCTGGCGTCGCGCTTCGCCGACGCATACCGGTTGGCCGAGGAGGCCGTCGACTCGGGCAAAGCCGAGGCGCTGTTCAACAAGTGGATCGAAACCGCCCAGTCCAAGCGTTAGACCCGCGCGCCGTCGTCGTAGTATCCGCCCCGGTCCCCGGGGCGGTCCTTGCGGTTGAGGATTCCCGCCACCAGACCACCCAAGCCGAGAAGGACGCCCAATCCGAAGAGGATGTTGAGCAACGGGCCCAATAGCGGAATCGAATTCAAACCGGGAACGAGCACCATCACCATCTCGCCCACGAGACCGACGACGAGCAGCGTCACCAGCAGTACCGTGGACGTCCTGACCGGCCCGAGGTCGGGGTTCGGGGGAGTGAAGCCGCCATCGTCATGCGCGTCCATGACGTTGTCGACGTCCAGCCAGCTGGAGCCGGTGAAATCGCGCGGGCCAGAACGTCTGCCACCGCGGCCGGGACGGACGTCATCGGTGAACGATCCGATGTCCAGATCGTTCACCGAAAGCAAGGCCTCCTTCTCGCGTTTTTCGGCCTGCTTCTCGAACTTTCTGGCCTGGCGCGAGGAAGCCACGTCGTGCAGGTCGGCCTGATGTTCGGCTTCGAATGCGGCCCACGCCGAATCCAGATCGTTCGTGCCATGCGACCCGTCATCGCCGTCTCCGGGCGTCCGGGGCGAAATGCCGTAATCCTGTCCGTTGCCCGGCGTGGGGGTTGGCCGCTTTCCGTCGGCATTGCTATTCTGGTTCTCAGTCATAACTGTCACTCTAATCAGGCGACCGGCCAATGGCTAGTTCGTCTGCGGGAGGAATGCCAAGTGCTCTACTGGTTCTTCGTCAAAGGTCTCGGCCCTATTGCTCGTCATCGTTTGAGCCCTGCTGTCAGCGGACTGAATAACGTGCCTCGAGAGGGTGGCGCGATTATCGCAGCCAACCATCTGGCGGTGATCGATGATGCTTTGATTCCGATTACCTGCCCGCGCATGGTGCACTTCATGGGCAAAGCCGAATACTTCGAGGGCAAGGGATTGAAGGGCAAGTTCAAGAAGTGGTGGTTCACGTCCGTGGGCGTGTTCCCGGTTGATCGTTCCGGTGGCAGCAAGTCGCTTGGCGCACTCGAGCACGCACGCGAGATTATCGAGGATGGGCACCTGTTCGGTATCCACATTGAAGGCACGCGCAGCCCGGACGGTCGACTGTACAAGGGACACACCGGTGCCGCACGACTTGCGCTCGAGACCGGTTGCCCGATTGTGCCGACCGCCATCATAGGCTCGGACAAGCTGCAGCCGATTGGCACGTCGATTCCCAAGAAGGGCAAGACCAAGGTGCTGTATGGCAAGCCGATTGAGGTTGCCAAGAAGCCGGTCGATGAGATTACACATGATGATTTGCGCTCGCTGACCGATCGTGTTTCCGCCGCAATCCAGAAAATGAGCGGTCAGGAATTCGTGAACGAATACGCCCAGAAGGTCAAGGCCGAGCTCAAGGCCCAGCAGGCCGCCGAAGAGGCCGAATAATGTGTGTTGGCTCCCCTCAGCGAGGGGAGCCAGTCAATTACTCTCACACGATGGTGAGGGTGATGACGGTGGGGTTGCCGTTGGCATCGCGCAGGCGAATCTTGCCACCGTTGGAGAGGTCCGTATCGCCGCTTTTCACGGTACGTACCGTGCCGAACAGGCCACCGAGCACCTTGTCGGTTTTCACCTTGAACCCGAGACCCTCAAGCGTCTTGGTCACGGCGCTTTCCTGTTTGCCGACAAGGCCGGACGGTATCGTCGCCATCTCCGGACCCTTGGAAATCACCACGTCCACGCTATCTCCCCACTTCAGCCGGGCTCCGGCTTCCTGAGACGCGGAAATGACTTGACCAACCTCGACCTTGTCATCGTACTGTTCGGTGACATTGGCCGTGAGCTTCAACTCGCCGAGCGCGGCTTGCATCTCATACTGGGTCTTACCGACGATGTCAGGCATGGTCACCGGCATCGGTCCCTTGCTCAAAGTAATCGTCACCTCATCGTTGTGCTTGGCCGTGGTACCGGGATCAGGGGAAATCGTCAACGCCACACCCTGCGGCATGTCCATCGAATACTCATCCTTCGACTCGTCATGCTTGACATTATCGAAGCCAGCTTTCTTGAGCGCGTTCAACGGATCCTTGCCATTGGCCGAATTCACGTCGAGAATATCCTTCGGGATGGTGGCCATCCGCACGCCCTCGGACACCACCACCGTAAGCTCCTGATTGGCTCGCTTGCTTATGTGGCTGTTCACAACGGCCTTGGTCTTGTTCACGGAAGAAGAGATGATCTTGCCTTCCGCCACGTCGTCGCTGTATTCCTTGTGCGTCTTGTAGGGGATGCCGAGAGCCTTCAACGTGCTTTCATACGTGGCCCAATCCGCGCCGGTCAGCGAACATTCGGTGCCTGCGTTCGCATCGCAGGTCACGTCATCCGGCTTGGGCACACTCCAATAGCTGCCCGGTCCTGCAAACCACCACCAGCCGGCGGTTCCGCCGATTGCAGCCAGTACCAGCACGATCACCAGTACGATGATGAGCGGTTTTTTGCTGCGCTGCTTCTTTGGCCCGGTGCCGTTGGAAGCGACGTCCGGCTCATCGGAAAGGGCAGGCGCTCGGGTGAAGGCATCGCCGGCCTGAGGCAGCACTTGTGTCTCGCTGCCGGACTGTGCCATGATTTGCGTCTTATGGGGAGCCGAAGCATCGGCTGGCGTCGACGAATCAAGTGCCGTGGTGGGGGCGACCGGAGGAGCCGGAGGATTGACGTCTGCGGCGCCACCGGTATCGGCGGTATTGCTTGCGACATCATCGGCCAAAAACGCCGGTACGGACGGCTCGAACGTTGCTGCACCGGCAGGTACGCCGGTCAGCGGGGCCTGCTCGGCGATATTGCCTACCAGCGCTGCAGCGGTGGCATCGGTATGATCACCTCCGATGGGTTCGGCATGCAAACGGTATTGCCACGCCTCCAGCGGCAATTTGGCGGCCAACTGGCTCAATTCCTCAGCTGCTGCCGCGCCATCGGTGGGGCGGGCATCCACCTGACGCGCGGTCAGATGGGCGATGAACGCCGCCACGGACGGATCAATGCCCTGACAGACCGTGGCCACGGACGGCACGTCCTCATGAACATGCTTGAAGACAAGCGTCACCGGATTATCAGAATCGAACGGCACTTTGCCGGTCAGCATCTCCCATGCCATGATGCCCACGGAATACAGGTCGCCTTGCGCGGTGGCCTGATTGTTCTCGATCATTTCGGGAGCCAGATAAGCGGCGGTGCCCAATAGCATGCCGGTGGAGCTCAATGTGGCTTGGCTGGCGGCCTTGGCCAGACCGAAATCAGTGATCTGCACATGGCCGCGATCATTGATCAAAATGTTCTCGGGCTTGATGTCACGGTGGACCACGCCGGCGCGATGCGCGGAAGCCAGACCATCCAGCGTTTCCGCGACCACGCGCAGTGTCTCACGCACGGAGAATGTGCCTTGGGCGTTCATCTCATGCCGCAGATTGACGCCATGCACATATTCCATGACCAGAAAATCAAGTCCATTGAACTCGCCGGTGTCATACACCTGAACGATGTGCGGGTTGGCGATGGACGCGGCCGAATTGGCTTCGCGGCGGAACCGTTCGACGAACTGCTCCCGATGCGGGCCTTTGGCGAGTTGTGTGTGCATGACCTTAATCGCCACGGTGCGCCCCAGACGCTCATCGATGGCCTCATACACGGTGGCCATGCCACCCTCGGCGATATTGCGCACGATGCGGTAGCGTCCCTCAATCATCTGTGCGGGCTCGTTCTCACTCATGTTGTATCGTACGGTTCCTTTAATCACGACTAAACATGTTCAGTGTACATGGCCCCGGTTACGCGGCCGGAGCATCAGCGCATAGCTTTCACGGGTTTTCACCGGTGTTCATGGTCTCATGGTCCGGCGGCTCGCATTGTGGACTATCGCAAGGATTCGGGGACGAATCGCGCACAAGCCTCGGTCAGACGGCGTTGCGCTTCGGAATTCAGCTCAAGACCGGCAATCGCCTTACGGGACTCACCCCATAGGGCAGCGATGCGCTCGCGGGATCGATCAAGAGCACCGGTCGACGTGAACAGTTCAATGGTGCGGGCCACCTGGTTGTCATTGCGACAATCTTCTTCGAAGATGGCAATCAGATCGGCCTTATCCGCCGTATCTGCCGCAGACAGAGCATCAGCCAACAGCACTGTGCGTTTGCCTTCTCGGATGTCTCCGCCAACTGGTTTTCCGGTATTGCGGCTTGATCCGACGACATCCAACAGGTCATCCGCCAGTTGGAACGCCAGTCCGAGCGGCCGGCCGACGGCCAACGCGCAATGCCTGGCCTGATCCGGGCTCTCTCCTGCGGCCAGCAGTGCAAGCAGCAGTGGAGCTATGGTGGTGTAACTGGCTGTCTTCCAGCGGAATACGTTCAATGAGGCGTTCGCCAGAGCTTCGGGATTGGACAGTGGGGTCATCTCGACGGCCAAGTCCAGTACCTGGCCGATTTCCACCTCGCGCTGCATGGTAAGAAACGCCTCGTTCAGGGCATCGGTGTTGGGAAGACGGCTGGCGGACCGGCGTGTGATTTCAATGCAGGCAGTGGCCAGAATGTCGCCGAGCATCAGGCCCAAGCCACGGCCTATGGCACCGCTGTGTACGGCCTGTTCCAAGGCACGATGTGCGGAAGGCCTGCCCCGGCGCAGATCGGATTCGTCAATGATGTCGTCATGCACCAGTGCGGCCGTCTGAAACACTTCAATGGCGCAGGCCAGGTCGATCATGGCGTCACGCCGATCAGGCGTCACGTCGCCGGCAAGAATATCGAAGGCGTCCAATGCGAGCAGCGCACGCAGTCGTTTGCCTCCTTGGCTGGAGGAGGAGGCTTGGTCCACAACCTGTTCCATCACCGGTTTCAGGGCGTCGGCAACCTCGTCGGTGGCGGGGGCGGCAGTCAGTTCCCGCACCAACTGAATGATGCGTGGCTCGATGATTTCGCGGTTGTTAGCAGTTGTGCACATGCCTAATAACTTATCCACAGGGTTTGAAGAACACAAGAACGTTGGGAATCAAGGGTTTTGAAGCTAGAACCACAATGGTCGTTTTTTCCTGCGCCATACGGCGTTTTCAGCCATAGTGGGCACACACCCCCTCGGCGCATGAGCTATCCGGCTCGGCGCGCACCACAACACCAATAGATTGCACACCATTAGTCAAGGAGGACATGATGAACAACAACACGCCGCACAAGCCGCATAAGAGCCGACACGCCAAACGGCACGCCGCCGAGCAGACGGAGCCCTTTGGCTTTGACGAGTTGGAGACGAGATCACAGGAATTTCGCAATGATCGCCGACTTCGAGGCGCGCAACAGGCTAATGCCGACTGGGTGGCCGAACCATTGGACGAATGGCTGTCTTGTCTCGATGCCGGGAACACCGACCTAGGCCGAGAGACGATGGCCGCGTTTGCGGTGGGCATGCGCGAGACCTTATCGATTCGTGATGCGCTGATTCTCTCGTTGGTTATTGATGAAAGCCGTTGCCCCAAGTCATGGCTCATGGAATTCGCGGCGCGACCGCATCTGGCACGTACGAGAACACGAATGGGCGAGCTGCTGACCTGCGCATTCGAGGATGAAGGCATGATGCCGGATAAGGAGCGTTGCCATGCCGGCATCGGTATGTTGCTCGATATCGCGGAAGCCTCACCGGTGCCGTACTGCATACAGCCATTGGCCGTGATCGCTTACACCTTATGGTGGCTGGGCGATCCACGAGCAATGGTGTTCGCCTTGCGATGCCTGCTGCTCGATGAGGATTGTTCGCTGGCGGCGATGATATTCTCAGCCGCCGATCGAGGCGTGGCGCCGGCATGGTGCTCGGGCTGAGTGAACAGAAACGGCGGATCTCCGAGGTTTTACGCGCGATGCGCGGAAGGAAAGCGTGTGGTGATCGGCAACACGTCGGGCAACGATGTGGGAATAATCGTCCGTGGAGGGTGGTTTACTCACATAGTTGACGATTTGCCCTTGCCAGAAGTGGGCCCATGTGGTATATGCGCTTCACGGCGAGAGATCAGAAGGAGCAGTTTTGGCCACGAAGGAAACGACGGCAACCAAGCAGACAGCCGAGTCCAGCGAGGAGACCGAGAAGAAGGCCAGCTCTACGACCACCGCACGCAAGACTTCCGCCAAGAAGTCCAAGTCCGCAGAGCCCTCGGAAAAGACCACGCGCAAGTCCGCCGCGAAGAAAACCGCGAAGAAGGCCAAGGACGATGAACTCGTCAAAGACGAGGACACTCAGGTCGATGACGGGCTTGATGACGATGCCGAGGTCAACGACGACGATTTGGACGTTGACGATCTCGACGAGGATCTTGACGACGTTGACGAAGACGATGCCGACGACGACGATGTGGAAGACGACGAGGACGAGGACGAGGAAGAAGCCAAGTCCACGGCACCCGAGCAGCCCAAGGAAAAGGGTGCCTACGTGGTCTCCGACACGGATGATGAGGAAGAAAACATCATCCCTTCGGGCAATCCGAAGCGTCGTGTGATTGCGGCCGGCGCAACCGCCGACCCGGTCAAGGACTACCTGAAGCAGATCGGCCGCGTGAGCCTGCTGAACGCCGAGCAGGAAGTCGACCTGTCCGAGCGCATCGAGGCCGGCCTGTACGCCCAGCACCTGCTCGACACCGAAAGCGAAGGCATGGAGTTCAAGCGCAAGCGTGAACTCAAGTGGGCCGCCGCCGACGGCAAGAAGGCTAAGGACCATCTGCTGGAAGCCAACCTACGACTTGTGGTCTCGCTCGCCAAGCGCTACACGGGTCGCGGCATGCTCTTCCTTGATTTGATCCAGGAAGGCAACCTTGGTCTGATTCGTGCCGTCGAGAAGTTCGACTGGAAGAAGGGCTTCAAGTTCTCCACCTACGCCACGTGGTGGATTCGTCAGGCCATCACCCGTGCCATGGCCGATCAAGCCCGCACCATTCGCGTGCCTGTGCACATGGTTGAAGTGATCAACAAGCTGTCCCGTGTACAGCGCCAGATGCTGCAGGATCTGGGGCGTGAACCTACGCCGGACGAGCTGGCCCGCGAGCTGGACATGCCGGTTGAGAAGGTGCAGGAAGTGCAGAAGTACGGGCGCGAGCCGATTTCCCTGCACACCCCGCTTGGCGAGGATGGCGATTCCGAGTTCGGTGACCTCATTGAGGATACCGACGCCATCGCTCCGTCCGACGCCGTGGCCTTCTCCCTACTGCAGGAACAGTTCAAGCAGGTGCTGGAAACCCTGTCTCCGCGTGAGGCCGGCGTCATCAAGATGCGCTATGGCCTGGAAGACGGCCAGCCGAAGACGCTGGACGACATCGGCCGTGTGTATGGCGTGACCCGTGAACGAATCCGTCAGATCGAGTCCAAGACCATGTCCAAGCTGCGCCACCCGTCCCGTTCGCAGACCCTGCGCGACTTCCTGGATCAATGATCATCTGGCTCCCCTCTGTGAGGGGAGCCAAGCATTTGAAGAGAAAAATAGGACTGTATGCCCAAAGAAGAATACGGCGCCAAGGACCTAGCTGTTCTTGAGGGCTTGGATGCGGTACGCAAGCGTCCGGGCATGTACATCGGCACCACCGACTCGCAGGGGCTTATGCACTGCTTGTGGGAGATCATCGACAACTCCGTGGATGAGGCCTTGGCCGGCTTCTGCAACGATATCGTAGTCACCTTGCACACCGACGGTTCCGTGGAAGTTGCGGACAATGGCCGAGGCATTCCGGTGGATAAGGAACCGAAAACCGGCCTGTCCGGCGTGGAGGTCGTACTGACCAAACTGCACGCCGGTGCCAAGTTCGGCAATTCGTCTTATAACGCCGTCGGTGGCCTGCACGGCGTGGGCTCCTCCGTGGTCAATGCCCTGAGCTCCCGACTGGACGTCGAAGTGGATCGTGACGGCAAGACGCACCACATGACCTTCCACCAAGGTCACCCTGGCGTATACACGGATGCCGACCCGGCCAATCCGTCTCCCGATTCCCCGTTCAAGCGCACTCGCAAGAACCGACCCACCGAGCTGGAAATCATCGGCAAGGTATCTCCCAAAACCACTGGTACCCGTATTCGCTACTGGTATGATCCGGAGATCTTCAACAAAACCGCCGAGTTCTCATACGAACAGCTCATCGACCGTGCGCGTCAGACCAGCTTCCTGGTGCCCGGCCTCAAAATCACCATCATCGACGAAAACGTACCCGAAACGGCGGCGACTGACACCGTCGAGGCCGCTGATACCGCCACAGTCGAACCCGTGCAAGAGCAGGTGCCGGCTTTGGACGTCTCGTCCAACGATGCCGAACTCTTCGACGACTCCACCGAAACCCAAGTCGACAGTACCGGGAGCCTGACCGAGGAGAATTTCTCACTGACGGCCAGCGACCAGGTCGTCGACGGCGCGTTCGGCGAACAGCCCGCGCACCCGCGCGTCGTGGAATTCCTGCACACCGGCGGCGTCAAGGACTTCGTCGACTTCCTGTCCAAAGGCGAGCCGATCTCCGACATCTGGCGCATCCAAGGCGAGGGCACCTATAAGGAGGAGACCCAGGCCGTGGGCGAAGGCGGCGAACTGCACGCCCAGGAAATCGAACGCACCTGCGGCTTGGACATCGCCCTGCGATGGGTCAACGGCTATGACACCACAATCATGAGCTTCGTGAACATCGTGGAGACGCCCGGCGGCGGTACTCACGTGGACGGTTTCATGAACGCCATCACCAAGCAGATTCGCAAGGCGGTGGAAGACAACGCCCGCAAGCTCAAGGTGAACATGAAGGACTCCGCCATGAAGGTGGAGCGCGACGATATCCAAGCCGGACTCGTGGCCGTGGTCACCGCACGCGTGGCCGAACCTCAGTTCCAAGGCCAGACCAAGGACGTGCTTGGCACCGCGCAGGTCAAGCCGATCGTCACCCGGCTCACCGACAAGCAATTCGGCGAGATGATCACCGGCTCCAAGCGCGGGTACAAGGAACAATCCGGCCGCGTGCTGGAGAAAATCGTCGGCGAAATGCACGCACGCATCCAGTCGCGCAAGGCCAAAGAGGTCACGCGCCGCAAGAACGCGCTCGAATCCGCCTCGATGCCGGCCAAACTCTCCGACTGCCAGCCGGGCAATGACGACGTGGCCGAACTGTTCATCGTCGAGGGTGATTCCGCACTCGGTACCGCCAAGGCCGCACGCAACGCCGGTTTCCAGGCACTGCTGCCGATTCGAGGCAAGATCCTGAACGTGCAGAAGGCGTCGATCACGCAGATGCTCTCCAACAAGGAGTGCGCAGCCATCATCCAGGTGGTGGGCGCCGGCTCCGGCCAGAGCTTTGACATCGAACAGTCGCGCTACCACAAGATCATCATGATGACCGATGCCGATGTGGATGGTGCTCATATCCGTATCCTGTTGCTGACGCTGTTCTACCGATACATGCGTCCGCTCATCGAACACGGCTACGTGTATGCCGCAGTGCCGCCGCTGCACCGCATCGCGTTGACCGGCTCGCACAAGGGCGAATACATCTACACGTATTCCGATGACGAGCTGGCCGGCAAACTGGCCGACCTCGACAAGAAGCACATCGGATACAACGACGACATCCAGCGATACAAGGGTCTGGGCGAGATGGACGCCGACCAGCTGGCGGACACCACCATGGACCCGCGCACGCGCATGCTGCGCCGCATCCGTATGGAGGACGCCGCCCAGGCATCCGAGATTTTCAGCCTGCTGATGGGCGACGACGTGCCGCCGCGCAAGCAGTTCATCGTCGACAACGCCGACGATTTCGATCGCTCCAAGATCGATACCTGATCGAAGACGTCGCTGATAATGACATCGTGCTTACCGAGAATTTCCGTAATTGGCGTTTGAGGTGAGCACGTTGTCATATGTTTTATGCGTGTTGCCCATGAGTCATTCGATAGACTGATGACATCGTTATCACAACCGGTGCCGTACTGTGAATGGGAGATGGAACATGGCCAGTCTGTTGCTTGCCGTCATCTATGTGGCGTTTGTCAGTCTGGGGTTGCCGGATTCGCTACTCGGGTCCGCATGGCCCACCATGAGCCAGAATCTGAACGTGCCGGTGGCGTGGGCTGGCGGCATCTCCGCAGTGATTTCCATGTTCACGATTGTCTCGGCGCTGCTTTCGGACCGAATGACATTGAAATTCGGGGCCGGTAAGGTCACCGCCGTTTCGGTGGCGTTGACTGCGGCGGCCTTGGCCGGCTTCTCCATTGCCCCGAATTACTGGGTGCTGTTGGCCATCGCCATACCGTACGGCCTTGGCGCGGGCGGCGTGGATGCGGCGCTCAATAACTACGTAGCCATTCACTACGAAAGCCGGCATATGAGCTGGCTGCACTGCATGTGGGGCGTCGGCGCATCGGTCGGCCCCTATATCATGGGCTATGCGCTGTCTCAAGGCCAAGGCTGGCCGTGGGGCTATCGGTACATCGCGATCCTGCAGGTGATGCTGACCGTCATCCTGGTGCTGAGCCTGCCGCTGTGGAAGAAACGTGGCACGACTGGGGGCGGCGAATCGACCGATGGTGCCGCATCATCTGACGGCAATGCCGAGGGATGTGGTAATGCTGAAGGGGTGTCTGTTGCTGAACGCAAACCGCTCGGCATGGCCGGCGTGCTCGCCATTCGCGGTGCCAAGGAAATCCTTGTGATGTTCTTCTGCTACTGCGCCATCGAATCCACGGCGGGCCTGTGGGCCTCCAGCTATATGGTGATGCACGGTGGCATCGACAAGATCACCGCCGCCAGCTGGGCCAGTCTATTCTACGTAGGCATCACTGTGGGTCGTGCGCTTTCCGGCTTCCTGACCATGCGATTCAAGGACCCGGTCATGATTCGCCTCGGCCAAGTGCTGGTGCTCGCCGGCATACTCACCATGTTCGTGCCATTGCCTCACCACCTTGGCATGGTCGTTGGGCTGGTGGTCATCGGCTTCGGGTGCGCGCCGATTTATCCGTGCGTCATCCACTCGACGCCGACCTACTTCGGCGAAGACAAATCGCAGGCCATCGTCGGCGTGCAGATGGCCTGCGCCTATGTGGGCTCACTGCTCATGCCGCCACTGTTCGGCATCATCGCGCAATATGTGACAATCAATCTCTACCCGTGGTATTTGCTGGTGCTCTTGGTGCTGATGGTGGCCATGCACGAGCGTCTTCGCACGTTGCGCGGCTGATCGTATGCGGCGCAATTGGGCCCGCCGCCTACTATGCTTGGAGCCTATGGTGATAAGCGAAGAAGAACATGAACAGATGCCCGAGCCCGTACGGGAACGATTGGAAGCGCTGAAGGATGCGCCGGGTTCGGTAATCGTGGTCGGCTCGATGAACGCCGATTACACCGTGACCACTAAACAACTGCCCAAGCCAGGTGAAACCGTCAATGGTGGTGCCATGAAAGTGCTGCCGGGCGGCAAGGGCGCGAATCAGGCGTCTGCCGCCGCTCGTCTCGGTGTCAATGTCCAGTTGCTGGGCGCGGTGGGCGAGGACTCCAACGCGGACTTCCTATTAGGCAAGCTGGATGAGGCCGGCGTCGACACCGCCGATATCCTGCACGTTGAAGGCCCCAGCGGCACCACGGTAATCACCGTGAGCGCTGAGGGCGAGAACACCATCGTCTATTCGCCGGGTTCCAATGCCAAGGCAAGTGCCGGCTATGTGCAATCACATCGCACGACCATCGCCGAATGCGCGGTATTGGGACTGTGCTTGGAGAGCCCGATTTCCACCGTTATCGCCGCCGCGCAGACCGCGCATGACGCTGGCGTGACCGTGCTGCTCAACGACTCGCCATTTATGGACGAGCTGCCTCACGAACTGGTGGAAGCCACGGATATTCTGCTGGTCAACCAGCATGAAGCGGCTCAACTGCTGGGTCTACCGGACGGCGATGTGGAATCACTCGACTGGTATGAGGTCGCCGAACGATTCACCGATTACGGATTCGACCGGGCGATAGTGACGCTTGGTGCGTCGGGGTCGGTGGTGATCGAGAACGGACGTTGGCATCGCGTATCCGCCGTGAAAGTCAATGCGGTGGACACCACCGGTTGCGGCGACTCGTTCATGGGGACCGTGCTGGCTGGCTTGGCCGCTGGTCATACGCTGCTGCAATCCGCGCAAATCGGCTCCTATGTCTCCGCCTATGCGGCCACCAAGCTTGGTGCCCAAAGCGCCTACGGCACTGCCGAAGAAGTCATCGCCTACTTCAGCTGACCTATAATCGTACATATGTACGAAAGCCTGAGCCTGTTTTCCGAACCCACCAAGGTGTGGTTCGAGCATGCCTTCGGTCAGCCGACCGAGGCACAGGCTCAAGCATGGCCGGCAATCCATTCCGGCTGCAATGTCTTGGTCATCGCCCCTACCGGCTCCGGCAAAACATTGGCCGCGTTTCTCTCAGCCATCGACCGATTGATGACCGTGCCACGTACGCGGCGTGCCGGTGTGCGTGTGCTGTATATCTCGCCGTTAAAGGCGCTCGCGGTCGATGTGGCCAAGAACCTAGAACAGCCTTTGGAGGGCATTGCCGCACAATGCGAGGCGCAAGGGCTGCCCGTGCCGAAGATCGCGGTCGCCACTCGTTCAGGCGACACCACCGCACAGGAGCGGCGGCGCATAGCCTCCCATCCACCGGATATCCTCGTTACCACGCCAGAATCGTTGTACTTGTTGCTCACTTCGAAAGCAGGGCGGATTCTCGGCACTGTCGATACGGTGATCGTCGATGAGATTCATGCAGTAGCGGGCACCAAGCGCGGCGCACATTTGGCGGTAAGCCTTGAACGGCTGGAGAACCTTGTCGCAGAATCGCGCAAGCGAGATGCGATCGTTGCAGATGCTGATGAGGGCGGTGATGCCGCCGTTGATGCTGGCCGCGGCGATCGTCATATGCAGCGCATTGGTCTATCCGCTACGGTGAATCCGCCTGAAAAGGCGGCGCGATTCCTGGGCGGCGAACCGGTTACCATCGTGAATCCCGGTGGACGGCCTGCAATGGATCTGAGCATGATTGAGCCGTTGGAAAACATGCGTGATTTGCAGTCCGTGAATGCCAAGCAGCGTGTCGGTGGCGTGGATGCTGAACGGTCCGCTCCGCATATCAGCGGTGTCACGCCGGCCATGCAGCGACTTGCCGAACGCAGGGGCATTGTGCCGGTGGATGATAGAGATGTTTCTTCCACTTCTGGGGACGATTCTGATGCGAGTGATGCGTTCGATTCCTCCGCGTTGGTTGGAGCGGCGGGCGACCGTACCTCCGGTTCCATTTGGCCCGTGGTGGAACGCAGCATTTTGGATGAGATTCTCGCGCACCGCACTACATTGGTCTTCGTCAATTCGCGTGGTGTGGCCGAAAAGCTCACCGCGCGCCTCAATGATCTCTATGCGCAGACCCGGCATGGCACCAATCCCGACACTGTGCGTGATCTGGGCTCTCCGGAAGGCCGCGAAGGGTTCTCCACACATTACGATGCTGTGGTCGGCTCCACCACCATGCTTGTCGGCTCACATGAGGGCGATGATGTCATCGCCATGGCTCATCATGGGTCGGTCTCCAAAGATCGCCGCAAAATGATTGAGGAACGGCTTAAGCGTGGTGAATTGCGCTGCGTGGTGGCCACCTCCAGTTTGGAGCTTGGCATTGATATGGGTTCGGTCGATTTGGTGATTCAAGTCGATACGCCATTGTCGGTCTCCTCCGGATTGCAGCGTGTAGGCCGTGCCGATCATCAGGTCGGTGGCGTCTCTCACGCATTGTTCTACCCGCTCACCCGTCAGCAGATTGTCACTGGGGCCGCAAGTCTGGAAGCCATGATTGCCGGCGATATAGAACCATTGGCCGTGCCGCGCAATCCGCTCGATATTCTTGCCCAGCAGACCGTGGCCGCTGCCGCGATGCACGATTTGAACGCTGATGACTGGTATGCCACGGTGCGCCGTGCTGCGCCGTTTGCCGAACTGCCACGTGACATGTTCGATGCGGCAATCGGCATGATGTCCGGCGAATACAACAGCGAGGAATTCTCGGCCTTCCGGCCGCGACTGGTATGGAATCAGGATAATGGCCTGATTTCCGCCCGTCCCGGTTCGCAGAAAGTGGCCGTTACCTCTGGCGGTACGATTCCCGATCGAGGGCTGTACACCGTGGTCCTGCCTGAGGCGGACGCCGGCAAAGGCCAGCGTCGCGTCGGCGAGTTGGATGAGGAGATGGTCTACGAATCGCGCGTGGGCGATGTCATTACGCTCGGCACCTCCACATGGCAGATTCAGGAGATCACCCGTGATCGTGTGGTCGTGACTCCGGCTCCGGGCCGCACCGCCCGTCTGCCGTTCTGGCACGGTGAAGGCGCTGGCCGTGACTACGGTTTCAGCCGTACCATAGCCCGCTTCACCCGAGAAATCGCCGCCGGATTAGACGTGAAGCGGACTGGGGGGGAGGTCTGCCGCAGAAGGTCCAGCTGTCCCAACCTTCATCCCAACAATCCTCACTCGCCTCCACCGAGATGGCCTAGACCCCAATGCCATCACCAACCTGGCCCGCCTGCTCTCCGAGCAACAAGCCATCACCGGCACAGTTCCCAGCGACCAAACCCTCATCGTGGAACGGACCCGCGATGAAGACGGCGGATGGCGCATCGTGCTGTTAAGCCCCTTTGGCCGCCGCGTTCACGAACCGTGGTCCATGGCCATCAGCCGCAGACTGCGCCAACGCTACGGTTTTGATGGGCAGGTATATGCCGCCGATGACGGTATCGTCATTCAGCTACCGGACGGTGATGGACATATTCCTGTTCAAGACCTGGTCCTTTTCGACCCAGAAGACCTCAAAGCAGATGTAGAACGTCAAGTGGGCGAGTCCGTGCTATTCGCCGCACGATTCCGCGAATGCGCCGCCCGATCACTGTTCATGCCGCGATCCGACCCGGGCCGTCGCGTGCCCCTATGGCAGCAGCGACTGCGCGCCGCACAGCTCCTGCAATCCGCACGCATGGCCAAGAACTTCCCGCTGCTGCTGGAAACCGCGCGCGAATGTTTGCAAGACGTATACGACATGCCTGCCCTGAACGAGGTGATGACCGGATTGCAATCCGGCATCATTACCGTGAAGGACGTGGAGACCGAATCGCCATCGCCTTTCGCCGAGAACATTCTCTTTGGCTTCGTCGGCGTGGTGATGTACCAGTATGACCAACCTCAGGCCGAGCGCAGCGCGCGACTGTTGTCTCTCGATCCGCACGTGCTCGAACGCTTGCTCGGCACCACCGACATGGCACAAGTGCTGAATCCGGACGTGATTCGCGAAGTCGAACAGGAACTGGGGGAGCGCACTTTCTGGAATGAACTTGCCGACGATGATGTGACTGGTCGCGTGACCCGTTACGCCAAAACCCATGGTCCTTTCACCGCCGATCAGCTCATAGCCGACCTACACCTCGATGCTACGGATGCCGTGCACACTCTGGATGTGCTGGCTGCCAAAGGCGAGTTGCTGCAAGGCCACTTTGTAGATGATGACGAGCAAGGCCAACAGTGGCTCCATAAGGACGTATTCCGCCGCATTCGGTCTCGCTCATTGGCCAAGGCGCGTAAAGCAGTCAAGCCAGTAGAACCAGAGGCGTTCCAGATGTTTCTTATCGACCGACAAGGTATCGGGCCGGTCGGCGGCGAACGATATGAAGGTGCTGACGGGCTCATGCGCGTTATCGAGCAGCTGGAGGGCATATCACTGCCCACTGCACTCTGGGAGTCGGCGGTATTCCCCGCACGAGTACGAGACTACCAACCTGCATTGCTGGATGAGTTGCTGACCAGCGGCGATGTGGTCTGGGTCGGCTCAAAAACCGGGGGAACCAGTGCGATGGACCCCGGTGAGGTTGCTTTCTATCCGGCGGATTCAATATTGCTCAGCGATGTGGAACATGGTACGGCATCGAACGCCTCAGACGCCACCATGCCGGAAGCGATTCTGGCCGCACTGGACTCAGGGGGAGCGTTCCATGCCCGTCAACTGATGGATGCCGCCAAACGTGTGTGGAATGAGGCCGCGGAGCCGGACATCAATCCAAACACCGGCGAAATCATTCCGCAAGAGTGGAGCGAACAGCAGTTCAAGGATGCCTTGTGGAGCTTGGTCTGGCAAGGTAAGGTCACCAATTCCAGCTTCGCGCCGGTGCGTGCATTAACCGCAGGCGCAGCAAGCCCGCGTAAATCCACTGCATCACGTCGTCGTGGGCGTGTCGCTCCGATTCGCCGAGCCACGACGGATATGACGTTAGGAGGTTTGTGGTCTGCCGTGATCGGGCAAGCTGAAGGCGAAGACACTGACCAGACCGAACGGGCACTCGCACTGGTCGAGACGTTGCTGGACAGGTATGGCGTCATCGCACAGCCGGTGATTGACAAGGATAATATTCCGGGTGGCTACTCAGCGTTGTATCCGGTATTGAAGCGCATGGAGGAGCATGGTCGACTGGTACGAGGCATGTTCGTCCGTGGTTTCGGTGCGGCCCAATTTGCCGAGCACGACACCGTGGATGCGTTGCGTCATCCGTCAGAGCATCGCGGCCAGTCCGTGGTGGCATTGAGTGTGTTCGACCCCGCAAATCTCAGTGGCTCCGCCATCGCGTGGCCGGACGCGCCTGCCGGTGCGGGTAAACCGGCACGCCGTATCGGAGCCATGGTCGTGCTCAATGCGCAAGGCACGCTACTATACGCGGCTGCCAAAGCCAAGCACCTGACGGCGTTCGATCAATCGGTCGACCATGAACCCGCTGCCAACGATTCCGACGAACAGATGCGCAAAGCCGCCACAGAACTGGCCTACGCCCTCAAACGCAATGGCACCAGTTCCGTGACGTTCAGCGACATCAATGGCGAACCCCTCAACGCGCGTCACCCCTTCGCCCGCATCCTCCACCAGTCCGGCTTCACCCCCGTTCCCCGAGGCATGCGGCTGTACTGATTGAGCCCAGCTATCGAATGCGGTAGTTGGAGCCGCGTTGGGTCATGATGAGGCCGGCGTGGGTGAGCTTCTTATCCAGTGTGTAGAGGGCGTTCCTGAGGAGCCCTTGTTGCTCGAAGAATGGGCCACCGACGAGCTTGACCAATTCGCTGGTGTTGACAAACTGGCCATCAGCCTTGACCAGTGCTTCAAGCAAACTGTATTCCAGACGGGACAGTGAAATTGCGGTGTGTGTGGATGCGTAGTAGGCTTTGCGATTCGTGGTATCCAACGTGAGATTGCCACGAATGATCATGGTGGGGGAGTCGGTGGCAAGCGAGCCGACGTATGAGAGCAGTTCGCCATCGGAGAATGGTTTGCTCAGTACGGCATCCGGGTGTCGTACATTAGCTCGTGCGCTAGCGGCAGCATTGTCCGTGCACTGTTCGGCTTCGGCATCTGAGTTGTTTGCGTGTGAATCCGCGCTGAAGGAGCTGTAGGGCGTCTCTTCGATCGGGGCGTACTCGTCAGGCAGCGCTCGCCAGCGGCTGCCTTCGCCGATGGTTTTGCTGAGTGGCGTCGAAGTCAGCAGCAGAATCTTGACGGAGGCACGGGCATTGCGTAGGGATTCGATGAGCTGCTTGGTGGAACTGCCGAGCAGGGATTCATCAAGAATCACTGCGTCAAATGACTCCTTGGCGACAGCGGCGAGCGCGATACTACCGGTGCTTGCCAAAGACACTTCATGACGACCGGCAAGTAGGGCACCACGAATGGCGCGGGCCAACGGTTCATTGGATACGGCAACCAGTAGTCTCATCGCCACCTCCTTGATGCTTAGTGTAGGTCGGGTTTAGGGTCTCTTCTCTATTGTTTGGCTCACTATCGTTCGCTCCTCGCCTACAAACACCCCACTGGGGGTGTTTGCTTTACGGCTCGGCCCATCAGAGGGAGCTTAATTGAGGTTACGCAATGAAGGCGATGGGGGAGGCGAGGTCCACTCCGGAACCATCTCGGCGCATATCGGGCTTGGGAAGCTCGACCGGGGAGCCTGCGGATGTGGAGGCGTGCAACGGGTAGAGGCCCACCCAGGCAAGAATCAGCGTGTTCTGGCCCTTCAGGAAGCGCTGGGAACGCACGCCGCCGGTAGCACGACCCTTGGTGGGGTACATTTCCAGCGGAGTGACTTTCGCCGCGCCGTTTTCGGTGCCGGGCAGTGCATCGGAATCGCCGGCCACGGTGAGCACCACTGCACCGGATCCGGAAGTCAAGCCGTTCTCGCCCTCTTCATAGGTCCATGCCACCTTGCCGGCGGGAACCACGTTGAAGGCCGCCACACGGGCACCCTCGGCCAGCTTGATGCCGGCCATACCGCCCGCGGTACGACCCTGCGGGCGCACGTTCTTCGCCTCAAAGGTCAGTAGCGAGGAATCGGAGGAGATGAACACCAGACGGTCGTCATCCTCGGCCACGGCGGCGAATACCACTTCATCGCCATCTTTCAGATCAATGACGGGCCAGGAATCCATGGTGGTGGGTGCCTCACGATTCCAACGCTTGATGACACCGTTACGGGTACCGATAGCCAGCGACGGCAACGGCTTGGCCTCGGCGGCCCCGCCATCCTCGCTCTCATCCTTGGCACTGGCCTTGCCGGACGTCGGCTGCTCCATGGCAATCGCCGTAATCACACGCTCACCGCGAATCGGATCGGTGGATTCGGTCATGCCGATCAGTTCGTCGGCCTGAACTCCTCCCTTCAGCGACAATGTGGCGGCAGCGGGCAAGGCAGGCAAATCAACCACATGCGCGAGCACCAGGCGGCCGGCCGACGTGACCAGCCCGTACGTGGCGCGCGTGGAAGTCTCGAAGATTGTGGTGATCTGATCGTCTCGCAGACGTTCATCGGATGCGGACCGTGCATTGAACACGTCCATCGCGCTTGGCGTGGTACGGGCAATCAAACCGGTAGCGCTCATCATCACCACGCACGGCTCGTCCTCGATCTTCAAGGCTCCGGTCAGCGCGGACTGTTCGCCGGTCTTCTTGGCTGCGGCTGCGGCTGCGGCCACATCGGCTTCGGCGGAGGAAATCGTGGTGGCGGCCTTCACCGCTTCGAGCGCGGACTTGGACACGCCCGAAGCCCCGGCACCCTGCGCCACGACCGGCGTCAACGTGCCATCCGGGTCGGCATCCAGCAGCACGGTACGGCGCGGCGAGCCCCACTTGGCGACCGCTTCGTCCATCTCGTCGGTGACCACCTGGTCGAGCGTCTCGGCGGAGGCCAGGATCCGGGTCAGCTCCTCGATACGCTTCTTCAGATCATCGCGTTCGGCCTCAAGCTCGATACGGTTCATCTTGGTCAGTCGGCGCAGACGCAGGTCGAGGATGTACTGAGCCTGGACCTCGTCCAAATCGAAAACGACCATCAAACGGCTCTTCGCGGCATCCGCATCATCCGAGGTGCGGATTACCTGAATCACCTCGTCGATGTCCAGCATGGCCAGCAGCAGGCCCTCGACCAGGTGCAGGCGTTCCAGCGCCTTCTTCTTGCGATATTCACTGCGGCGGCGAATCACCGTACGGCGGTGGTCCACCCACACCTGAAGCATCTCCTTCAGACCCATCGTGTGCGGGCGGCCCTCCACCAACGCCACGTTGTTCATGGCGAAGTTGTCTTGCAACGGTGTGTGCTTGAACAACTGCACCAGAACCGCATGCGGGTCGAAGCCAGTCTTGATTTCGATGACGATACGCGTGCCGTTATGACGATCGGTCAGATCGAACGCGCCGGAAATCCCCTCCAGCTTGCGGTTCTTCACACCGTCGGAAATACGTTCGATTACCTTCTCTGGGCCCACCATGTACGGCAGCTCGGTGACCACGATGGCCTGCTTGCGGGCCGTGACATGCTCGATATGCGTGGCGGCGCGCGTGGTGAGCGTACCACGGCCGTTGGCATAGGCCTCACGGATGCCGTCGCGGCCGATGATCGTGCCGCCGGTGGGCCAGTCGGGGCCGGGCACGTAACGCATCAGTTGTTCCAGAGTGGCGTCCGAATGCGCCATGAGGAACTTGGCGGCGTTTACCACCTCGCCCAGATTGTGGGTGGCCAGGTTCGTGGCCATGCCCACGGCGATGCCCGAGCCGCCGTTGACCAGCAGATTTGGGATGGCGGCCGGCAGCACGGTCGGTTCCTTGAGCTTGTTGTCATAGTTCGGCGTGAAGTCGACGGTGTCCTCATCGATATCCGCGTTCATGCCGAGAGCCGCCGGGCCAAGCCTGGCCTCGGTGTAACGGGAGGCCGCAGGGCCGTCATCCAGCGAGCCGAAGTTGCCGTGGCCGTCTACCAGCGGCAGACGCATCGCGAACGGCTGTGCCAAACGCACCATGGCCTCGTAGATCGCGGAATCACCGTGCGGGTGGAGCTTGCCCATCACCTCGCCCACCACGCGGGCGGACTTCATATACGGGCGGTCGGGAGTCAGGTTCATCTCGCCCATCTGGTAGACGATGCGGCGCTGCACCGGCTTCAAGCCATCGCGCGCATCGGGCAGTGCGCGTGCGTAAATCACCGAATACGCATACTCGAGGAAGGACTTGCTCATCTCCTCGTTCAGCGGCGTCTCGACGATATGCTCCTTGACCGTGCGCGGATCGTAGGTTTGCGCGGACGGTTTGCGGTGTGATGCCATGAAACTCCCTTTCGAACGCCCCCATATTAGCGGGAGGGCGCGAAACAGTGCGCAGAGAACGGTTCTCGATACCAATTGTGCGCTGGTTTCGATGCGCCAATCGCACATGTCTGCCGATAAAACGGCGTGATTCCAGTGTTTCAGTCGATGTGCGTTTGTTTGATTATGTGCGTTGGAGCGCACAGTTGTTATTGAGAACCGTTCTCTGCGCACTGAGCCAAGGGGAGGGGTGCTACTTGAATGGGCAACTATGAGTGTTGAGACGCCGGATATGGACGAGTTGCTGCGGCTGGTGCCCACTGTGGGCTATGGGGATGACGTCCCGGCCGATCGGCGTGGGGGAGCGCTGCACCTGTCCGCCGTGCTGCCCGCCTTGTCCGCCGCCATCGGACATCCGACTCCCACCAAGGTCCACGCCGATCCCAAGGCCTGCCAGCACGCGTTGGGACTGCCCGACGCCGAATCGGCCATCGTGGTGCTCGTGGACGGCCTCGGCTTCTGGAACCTCGCCATGCGCCTCGGCCACGCGCCCTATCTGCGTTCGCTGATGAACGAAAGCGCCAATCAGCGTCCCGTCGCCACCTGCGCTCCAAGCACCACTGTGGCGGCCATGGCCGCATTCGGTACCGGAACCTGCCCGGGACTGACCGCAATGGCGGGCTATACGCAGCTCGAACCCGCCAGCCATAAGCTCATCCAACTCATCCAGTTCAAAGACGCGCTGGCAACCAGACCAGCCAATCCGCACATTCCTGTGCCGCCCATGGTCGATCCGTTCGACCTGCAGCGCGAGGAGACGGTGTTCGAGAAACTTGCGGCTCAAGAGGTGCGCGTCACGAGCTCGGGGTTGCCCAAGTTCTCCAGATCACCATTGACCGAAGCCGCATTGCGAGGCACCGACTATCAGGGCAACGTCACCCCACGTGATCGTGTGCTGGCCGCCTCACGCGCCTCACGCACCCCCGGCCTGACCTACCTGTACATCCGTGACGCCGACAAAGTCGGCCACAATTACGGGTGGGATTCCGAACACTGGGTGGCCGCATTCGAACATATCGACGCCCAGCTCGCGCTCCTGAAACGCAGCGCACCCAAAGGCACGCTGATCGTCATCGTGGCCGACCACGGCATGGTGCAAACCGACATGGACCAGCGGATTGACATCGCCGTTGAACCGCAGCTCACCCGAGGCGTGTCACTGGTCGGGGGAGAGCCGCGCTCGCTGATGCTGTATGCCGAGCCGGATGAACGACCTGAGGATATAGCTTGCCGATGGCGCGATCACCTGCAAGACCGAGCCTTGGTGCGGACCAGGGATGAGGCCATCGCGGACGGATTGTTTGGACCGGTCTGCGAGCGAGTCCGGCCGATGCTCGGCGATGTGGTCGTGCAGGCAGCGGGAGCCGTGACCCTCGTCGATTCGCGTACGCAAGGAGACAAAGCCACCCACCTGCCGAGCGTGCATGGCTCCCAAACGGCATTGGAAATGGATATTCCCTGCCTGATCGATATGCCCTGATTCGGAAATTCAGTCTCCGAACAGAATCTCGTCCCAGCTTGGTACGGCCGAACGTCCTGATTTACGCTTGGCCGGTTTGGCTGGCGCCTCGTGTTTGGTGGCGGCGGATTCGGCCGCCCGCTCCTGCTCGGTGGCTACCAGCTGTGCATTGGGGCCACGCCGTATGGTCTTGTCCGAAATATTGTCAGAACCCTGCTCTGGTGCCGTGGCAGGCGATTGCTGCAATCCTGCGGCAGATGACGAAACAGAGCTGGCGGTCTGCGAAGAGACCGGGCTGGGGGCCGTAGCGTCATGAGCCTGGTTCGTGGCCGGTGAGATGGACGTGGATAGGTCCACCGGGGGCATGGAACCTGTGGAAGTGACGGAGGGCCGGATTGCGGCAGGCCGTGCGGCCGGAATCGAAGGCGTAGGTGCAGCCCAAGCAGACACGGCGCGCTCGATACGCGCGGAACGTACGGAGTCGCCGGGCAGTTCAGGAATCGTCGGCTTGAGTTTGGAATCCGTGGCTGATTCCGGATTCTGTTCGCCGAGCAGTTTTCGAGCGGCATTGTTCAGGCTCATTACGGAATTGTCGTGCATATTCCACGTCCATTCGGCATGAATCTCACGGCCCGCGGAAGTGAATATCGCCACGATGCGCCAAGGCTCAAGTCCGCGTCGGGTGGATTTCCAGGTCACTGACTCCATGCCGATTCCCGCAGAGGCCAGCGTGCGTTCCACCAGTTCGCTGATGGTGCGCACCCTGCTGTCTTTGGGTGCCGCCACGGCAAGGAACTGTTCGATGGCATACTGTTTCTCGGTTTCCACAGCCATGGAGAAACGACGTACCAGCGTTTCGCTCAGATGATATTTCTCCGCGACACGGGCCGGATCGGCGCCGGCGCGAATCAGCGACTGTATCTGGGAAATCGGCAAAGTGGACTGCTGATGCGGCTGGGGAGCCTGTCGCATCTCGCTTCTGACCTGCTTGGCCTCAAGAATCGCCCGTTCGAGCGTGTCGTCCACGCTCACAGCCATTTCCCCGCCGCCAATGGAGAATACGAGGTCCCCCGTCTTGCTCACGCGTACGAAACGGGCTTTTTCAAGCCGATCATCTGGCATATTCGCACCACTTTCCGTCGCAAAGACATTACTTCTTTTAAGTATGCCCCACGTGTCGAACTTTACGAGTATTTCAAATCGTGTATCCTATGGGCGAGTACGGCGCTGACCGTGCTATATATATCGACTTACGAACCAAAGACGACGAAAGGACCATGATGGCTCAGGATTATGATTCCCCCCGCAATAAGGATGAGGACGAGGAATCGCTGCAGGCGCTGGGGAAGTCCTCGCAGAACGCCTCGGGCGACATCGACGACGATGAGAACGCCATCGCCGAAGACTACGAACTGCCGGGCGCCGATTTGAGCAACGAGGATTCCTCGGTGACCGTCATCCCCATGCAGGGTGACGAGTTCATCTGCTCGCAGTGCTTCCTGGTCAAGCATCGTAGCCAGCTCGCCTACACGGACGAGGATGGCCAGCCGGTGTGTGAGGAGTGCGCCGCCTGATGGCGTTCGACGAGACCTACAACGAGCCCGAATCCACCGAGGTCCTGGTCAAAAGCCTCGACCCCGAACACCCGGCCCTGCTCCGGTACGCGCATGCGGGCGATGCCGGCGCCGATCTCATCACCACCGTCGACGTGACCCTCAAGCCCTTCGAGCGGGCATTGGTGCCCACCGGCGTGGCCATCGCTCTGCCTGCGGGTTACGTGGCTTTGGTGCACCCGCGTTCCGGGCTGGCGGCCAAGCAGGGCGTCACCGTGCTCAACGCGCCTGGCACCGTTGATGCAGGCTACCGTGGCGAAATCAAGGTGCCGCTGATCAACCTCGATCCGAAGCACACCGCCGTCTTCCATCCGGGCGATCGCATCGCTCAATTGGTGATTCAGCGGTATGTTGAGGCTCGGTTCATCCCGGCCGATACACTGCCCGGATCCGATCGCGCCGAACGCGGGTTCGGTTCGACGGGAGTGGCGTCCTGACCGGATTAGGCCGGTTGAATGACCAAGGTGATGACGGCAACAACGGTTGCGGAACCAATGATGGCGGGCGGGTGCGTGCGCATGGCACTGGTTCGCGGTTACAATGAACTTCATGACGAGGGAGGTGACTGGCATGGCAGAGATTGATGGCGAGCAGTACGCCGCCCGTAAACTGGGTTGCGAGATCAGCGCCGATCCGCTCAATCCGCTGGAACCAATCAAGAAAGTGTGCAAGTCCCACCATCCCGGTGAGGATTTGTCCATCCTCGACCGCGCGTACCGGCGCGCCGTCATCCAGCATTGCACGCAACGGCGCAAGTCGGGCGAACCATACATCATCCATCCGTTGGCCGTTTCCCAGATTCTCGCGGATCTGGGCATGGGGCCGATTGTGGTGGCGGCCGGTCTGCTGCATGACACGGTGGAGGACACCGACTACACGTTGGATCAATGCCGCGCCGAATTCGGCGACACCGTGGCCGGTCTGGTCGATGGCGTCACCAAGCTCAGCCAGCTTGAAGTGGGCGACTCCGCCCAGGCCGAAACGATTCGCAAACTCGTGGTGGCCATGAGCCGCGACGTGCGCACCCTGGTGGTCAAGCTCGCCGACCGCGTACACAACGCCCGCACCTGGCGCTATGTGAAGACCACGTCCGCCCAGAAGAAGGCGCGCGAAACCCTCGACGTATACGCCCCTTTGGCCAACCGACTCGGTATGAACGCCATCAAGACGGAGCTCGAGGAACTGAGCTTCAAGGTGCTCTACCCGAAGATCTACAACGAGATCGTTGTGCTGGTGGCTCGCCGAGCCGGCCAGCGCGATGTGTACCTGAAGCAGATTCTGGCAGAGATCAACGAGGATCTCGACGAGCAGAACATCAAGGCATACGTCACCGGCCGCCCGAAGGACTACTTCTCCATCTACCAGAAGATGATCGTGCGCGGCCATGATTTCGCGAACATCTACGATCTGGTCGGCGTGCGCATCATCGTCGACACCATTCAGGACTGCTATGCGGCTCTCGGTGCCGTGCATGCGCGGTGGAACCCGGTTCCCGGCCGGTTCAAGGACTACATCGCCATGCCGAAGCTCAACATGTACCAGTCGCTGCATACCACGGTGGTGGGTCCGGGCGGCAAACCGGTGGAAATCCAGATTCGCACCTGGGACATGCACCGCCGCGCCGAGTTCGGCATCGCCGCGCATTGGAAGTACAAGGAGAACGGTCAGGCCGGGCGCGCCTTGAGCTCGCCGGACAAGTCCGACCGCAGGCGTGACGAGAAGAACCAGGAGCTTTCCGAAGCCGACAATCTCAAATGGATTCAGCAGCTCGCCGATTGGACTTCGGAAACCCCAGATTCCAACGAATTCCTCGGTTCCCTGAAGGAAGACCTCGGCTCGTCCGAAGTCTATGTCTTCACGCCGAAGGGCAAGATCGTCTCTTTGCCGGCCCATGCCACACCGGTCGACTTCGCGTATGCCGTGCATACCGAAGTGGGCCACCGTACGATGGGCGCGCGCGTCAACGGGCGTTTGGTGCCGCTCGACACCACGCTCGACAACGGCGACACCGTGGAGATCCTGACTTCCAAGTCCGATACCGCCGGTCCTTCGCGCGACTGGCTGAGCTTCGTCAAGAGCCCGAAGGCACGAAACAAGATCCGCCAGTGGTTCTCGAAGGAACGTCGTACCGAGGCTATTGAGGAAGGCCGCGACGAACTGACCCGCGCTATGCGCAAACGTAACTTGCCGGTCAATGCGCTGCTGACCACCGAGGCATTGATCGGTGTGGCCGACGACCTCAATTTCCCGAACGCCGACGCTGTGTTCGCCGCCATCGGTGATGGGCAGATCTCCACGCAGAACGTCATCTCGCATCTGGTCAAGGATGCCGGGGCCGACGAGGTCGATGAGGAGGTCGAGCAGGAAGCTCTGCCGCTCAAGCCCATCGAGCGCAAAACTTCCAGCAGCTCTACCGGAGTGTCCGTCAAGGGCGTGGGCGACGTGTGGGTCAAATTGGCCCGTTGCTGCATGCCGGTGCCGGGAGACCAGATCATCGGCTTCGTCACGCGCAATCAGGGTGTGTCCGTGCACCGCACCGACTGCCAGAACATGATCGACCTGAAGAACAAGCAGTCCGAGCGTGTGGTCGAGGTCGAATGGACCAGCACCAAGGGTCTGTTCATGGTCAAGATCCAGGTCGAGGCCTTGGATCGTCGCAACCTGTTGTCCGACGTGACACGCGTGCTGTCCGATCATGGCGTGAATATCATCTCCGGAACGATTGCCACCGGTTCCGACCGTGTGGCCACCAGCCAGTTCAGCTTCGAAATGGCCGATCCGCAGCATCTCAACACGCTGCTGGCCGCCGTGCGCAAGATCGACGGCGTGTTCGACGTGTACCGTCTGACCGGTGCCAAGGAGTCCGCCGAGCCGCGTATGCGCAAGATGAAGTAGTCCGTACCGTACTCTGGCTCCCCTCCAGAGGGGAGCCAAGAGAACGAGTAAGCCCTCTGATTGGAATCGATCAGAGGGCTTTGTTATCGGTTGTGGTGGGTCTTACTCAGCCACGTCCACGGAGAGGATCACGGCCGGTTCGAGCGGACGATCCATCGAATCGGTTTCGACGGCCTCGAGCTTGTCGACAACCTTCTTGGAAGCGTCATCAGCAACCTCACCGAAGATGGTGTGGTGACCATCCAGCCACGGGGTCGGCACGGTGGTGATGAAGAACTGGGAGCCGTTGGTGCCGTGCACCTTGCCGTCCATACCACGGCGCAGACCAGCGTTGGCCATGGCCAGCAGATACGGCTTGTCGAACTTCAGGCTCGGATCGATCTCATCGTCGAACTCATAACCAGGGCCGCCGGTGCCGGTGCCGAGCGGGCAGCCGCCTTGGATCATGAACTGCTTGATGATGCGGTGGAAGGTCAGACCGTTGTAGAACTTGCCGTGGGAAGGCTGACCGGTGTACGGGTCGGCCCATTCCTTCTCGCCGGTGGCGAGGCCCAGGAAGTTGGCCACGGTGTTCGGGGTCTTGTCGTCGAACAGGTCGATGGTGATATCGCCCTCAGAGGTGCGCATGATGATGGTAGTCATGGTCTTAAGTGTCTCATGGGCTTGAGACCGGCCGGTGGGTGCATGAGCTATGCTCCTTGTGGGACCTGCCCGGTTGTGAGGACTACTCTCGGGAGAGACATGATGTTCGGAGCGGTTATTTCCAGTTGAATGTGTAGCTTTGGTCCGGCTGTTCCTCGCCATGGGTGGTGACGGTCGGGATGTTGCCGTGCCAGGTGACGGTGAAGTTGCCCGAGCCTAATGATTTGCCGTCGTTGTGCAGATCCGTTTTGATTTCCGTGACGTTCTCGGAACCGATAACACCGGGATCGGTGTCCCAAGAGACTTTGACCGTGATGCTGCTTGGGCCGAAGAATATGGGCGAGCCGAGTTCGCTGATGGTCACTTCGCAGGTGCCGTCAGCGGATTTCGCGTTCACGATGCGATGCGACATATCCGTTTGCATCCATATGAGAGTGCAGCCTCCAGCCCAGATCAGCGCGATTGCGAGAATGATATGCTCAACGATGTGTGCCGCTTTATGTGAGTATCCTTCGGCCATAAATTCCCCACGCTCGTGTCATCATGCCATAGCCTTCAACCGGAGCCTTTTCATCGGTCGTTGAAAAGATGGTTGGCGATATCGCCCCGACCTCCGAAGCCGGACGGCACGTCACCCAAAGAGTTCTTAGCGAAGTCGAACAATCCCATGGTCATGCCTCTTTACCTTTGGGAAACCAATATGACTACCGTATCAGTTGTCGGCGTCATCGCCGAGGCTTGCGATTTGCGGAAGTGGCCCATATCCATGCATCGCGTCATGAAACGGGACGCCGTCTCGCGCGTAATTCGTGCCTGTAGAATCTTTAAAGACCAAGTTTGGAGGGAGCGGAATCATGCCACGCAAGCTGATCATGTGCGGGGACCATCCGGTCCTTGCGTTCGAATATGATCCCGAGTCCGGTCGCGCGTGCTCCTCTGGCGAGGTCCTTGACCATGATCGTCTGCCCCTGGAGTTCACCACGCACGGCAAGAGCGCGCTGTATGCCAAGAGGATCGACGAATGGTGGAGGTCCCGCGCCATCCCCTCCACCCGCGACGGCATCCGCCGCGTGCTCGAATCGCTTGGCGCGGCATCGACCGGCGAACTGCTCGACAGGACCTACGGGCTGAGCCTGTCGGACCAGTACTGGGTCAGACGCGAGGACGACCCGGCCGAATGGAAGGACGTCAACTTCTTCGACAATTCCTTCGACGAGGCGCTGGGCGAGATCCTGCTCACCTCGTACTCGTCGTCCCATGACATCAGCCTCAACGTCCCCGACGTGTCCACTGGCGGCGATCTTCCCAAACGCTGGACGATCGACAGGGCCACCGGCAGGAGGCTGCTCGTCAAGTCGGGCCGTACTGGCCAGGAGCCGATGAACGAGGTCATTGCCTCGAGGCTCTGCATGCGATTGGGCGTTCCGGCCGTCCGGTATTCGCTGGCGCGCAGCGGCAACCGTCTGGTGACCACATGCGCGGACATGCTCTCCAATCATGAGGAGCTGGTCTCCGCCTGGCAGGTGCTCCAATCCGTCAAGGCCGTCAACGGCCTCAACTCGCATGACCAGTGGATCCGCGCCGCCGTCGGCTTCGGCGCAGACGAACGGGCGGTTCGTGACGCCACGGACGATTGGCTCGTGGTCGACTACCTCATGCGCAATACAGATAGGCATTACAGCAACTTCGGTCTGATCCGGAACATCGAGACCCTTGCGGTCCGTCCGGCCCCGATCTACGACACTGGCGCGAGCCTGTGGAGCGGCGAGCTCGATGTGGACGGCCGCGACTGGTTCGCCAAGCCGTTCTGCACTGCGACCGGCAAGCCCTCGGCTTTGCGGCAGCTCAGACTGGTGGAGGATTGGAGCCGGTTCGACCTGGATGCTCTGTCGGACTGGCCCGACGAGGCGGCGCACGAACTGTCGCGCATGCGCATGTTCGCTCCCGAACGCCTCGACGCCATCCGGGACCAGCTCACGAAGCGCATCGGAACGATCCGCAGAATCAGGGAGGGCAAGGCCCTTCGCACGTCCAATCCGATCCGCAACAGGGCGGATCTGCTGGACAGATTCGGCGAGACGTTGCGGAAGAACCTTGGACAACGGGACGGGGATGCCAGAAGCGTCGGAACCGGACCGGATGCGTTGAGCCGTCATCTGAACCGCTAGCGCAACGAGTCACTACTGGAATAATGGACTTTGCAACCGGAACACGAAAAGAGGAGCATGATGGCCAATCCCGAGCTGTCGCGGCACATCCAGGCCCTTCCCGACGAGCTGAACGCCCTTGAAGGGGGACGGGAGATTTCCGAACGCCTGCGGAGGGTCGACGCGCTGAAGGACCGGGCCCGCTCGCTGGAGCCGTTGGACGGTGTCGAGGACATGGCGTTGGCGGATTATGACCGCGACTGGCTGGTGCGCTACACCTACAACTCGAACGCCATTGAGGGATCCACGCTGACCCTGGAGGACACGTCGCTGGTGTTGGAGGGCGAGTTCGTCCCATCGGACTCGCCGGCCAGATACGTGTTCGCAGCGCGAGGGGTCGCTGACGGCATGGCCTACGTGCGCGAATATGCCAAGGAGGGGCGGAAGCTGAACGAGGAGCTGATCCGTCGTCTACACGAGGTGACCGCATTGGATCTCCAGCCGTTCGCCCGCGGCACGTTCCGTCCTTATGGCTATTTGGCGCGGATCACCGCCACCCGAGTCAAGACCGCGGACCCGCTGGAGATCCGCGACGACCTGCGATCCTTGATCGACGGGTTGGATGGCTGCGCAGCGCATCCGCTGCTCAGGGCCGCCGGTTTCCACGCGATGTTCGAGAACATCCATCCATTCATGGAAGGCAACGGGCGGACCGGCCGCCAGCTGCTCAACTTCGTGCTGCTGCGGAACGGATACCGTCCCGTGGCCATCAAATACGATGTGGGTCGGTCATACGCGCGAGGCCTGGAGGCATGGCAGGTGGACGGCAAGCCGGATTCGTTCTGCTCCATTTTCCTAGACTGCGTGGAACAGGAGGAACAGACGCTCGTCGATCTGATCGAGCGGCTTCGCCATCTGAGATAGGTCGCAGGAACACTCGCATGCTTCTTTCGTGTGCGTCGGTAAGCCGCTGATATGCACAGAAGAATGAGATTATTCTTGGGTGCCTGTAGGTGCCTCGTGGAAAACGAGCGTAACCGGCAGGTTTCCCAAAAATCGAAAACCTTGGAATAAAGCAAAAAACAGTTGGCTAGGATTATCATGCGAGGTGCGCATGATAATGGTAGTCATGGTTCCAAGTGTCTCATGGGCTTGAGACCGGCGATGGTGCGATTGCGGGAATGGCGCGGAGAGCCGTGGACTGGCCGCGGCCGATAGCCGGGAAGCCGAGCCGCAGCGTGAAGCGTCATGCGAGTTGGCTCGCGATGATCAACGCGCCGGCAACGACCATGAGCGCCGAGAAGACACGCAGAAGAGTCCTTTTGCGTTCTCTTCCCGGTTTTTGGATCCAATCACGACGTATATCAGGACTAATCCGACGGCCAGCGGCACCAAGGCCAGTAGAAGCAGTGGCTTTTCCATGGCGCCTCCTTTCTGAACGCTGTGATTCAGAGATATCTTTAGCTAATCATGGGATATGGGCGGCTTGGCGCCGATTGGTGATGGGGCTCGATCCTGATGTTCGTCGGTGCCGGAATATGGTGCATTCCGTCAAATAGAGGTGGGCACTTGGATACGGTGTCGCTTTATTGGATTTCTTTGTTTCTATGGTTTGATTATGCCACGAGTCCAACAAAACGTTACCGGCCCCTGCTCATTATGGAGAAAAGGGTTACTTCGATATATATGATTATGCTTGGCATACTGAGCAAGTTTGTAAAGAACCAGTGCCGCCTAATCTTCTGTAGGATTCCAGTACTGGTAGGGTAAGGATAAATTATTAGATGAGTAATTCGTTAAAGCTCGTTTCTGCTCCTGTGCGCGAAAGCAGGTTGTGGGATATCCCAGGTTACGTGCCATGGTTCACGGCGGACAGCGCGACGGCCATCGGCGTGGCCCTGCGGTATCTGGCGGTCTCTCTGATCGGATACAAGCTCACCGGATCGACCACAGCAGCGGGTTGGTTGGGCTCGCTGGCCGCGATCGCACAGCAGGCGGCCGCCGTGTTCGGCGGGACATTCGCCGACCGTCACGATCGCAAGACACTGATCATCGTGAACGCGACAGCGGGCGTCATCTGTTGGGGGTCAGTCGCTGCGCTGCTCATGGCCGGCAAGCTGGTCTTCCCCGTGCTGCTTGCCATCGCGGTGTTCGAGTCTGCGGTCAACGGGTTTCTCGGCCCCGCCTCGGATGCGATGCTCAAATCCATCGTCGATATTCGCTCATATCCGAAAGCGCGCAGTCTCAACGAAGGCCGTGACGCGACCATCAACATGGCCGGCAGCCCAGTCGGCGGCCTGCTGTACGGCATCGCCCCGTGGTTGCCGTTCCTGTCGGCTGCGGTCATGTACCTGCTGGCAGGCGTGGCTGCGACACGTATCCGAGTCGGCGGAAATCCGCGGAACGGCAGCGATAGCGGCAACGGCGATAGCGACGATGACGGTGGGAAAGCGGGCGGCGCGTCATTTTTCCGTGATTTCGCCGAAGGATGGTCGTGGTCGCTGCACCGCAGGATGCTGGTGTTGACGATGGTGTCGTCCGCGCTGGCGAATTTCGGGGTCAATGGCTTCCAGTATGCGATTCAGCTGCATCTGATGCGCACCGGCGTGAACGCGACGCTCATCGGATTCGTGAATACGGGCGTATTCCTCGCGATGCTGGCGGGTGCGTTCATCGCCGGACGGATCAGCGATACCGCACCGGTCGGGCCGGTGACATGCTGCGGATTCGTGTTCATCTGCATCGCTTCGCTGCCGATGCTGCTGACCGACAACTACTGGGTGCTGCTTATCGCCAACGCCGTGATGTGCCTGCCGTTCCCGATCATCAACGCGTTGCAGCTCGGGTTCATTTTCGGTAAGACGCCCGACACGATGCAGGGGCGTATCACCGTGACGCTTACCGTACCGGCCCAGGCACTGTCCGCGTTCTGCTCAGCGACGGCCGGAAGTCTGTTGCCCGCTTTCGGATTCAGCGGGACTATGCTGGTGTTCTGGGCGGTGATGCTCGTCAGTATGCTGCTAATCGTCAGTTCGCGCAGCCTGCGCACCATTCCACGCGCCGACCAGTGGGATCGCACACCGCTGGAGTAGCCGCGGACGGCCACCAACCATGGGGACTATGCACCGCTGCGCGCTGCTCTCCGCACACGTCTTCCATTCCGCAAACCGGCTGCGCTGACAGGACTATGAGTGCGGTCAGTTTGCGGCAGTCAGTTTGGGAAGAACTCAAAATCTCGATTCAGCAGGCTCAAATCACGAGTTTTCAGATTGTGGTCTGGAAAACTCGGTGGAAGAGGCTGATCCCGGGAGAAATTGAGAAATCCGGATGTCCGTTTGCGCGACCGATTCTATGAAAACTTCCGGATGCGCGCGGGAGTTTAGCGCGAAACATGAATCCGGCGAAGTTCTCCCGGGAACGGCTTCAAGGTCGATTTTTGAGAATCGCGGAATTCCAACGTTTTTGTTGAGAGATTATGCATGAGAGTACCGGATTCTCGTAAACTCCCGCGTCCGGCACGGGAGTTCAGCGGCGAATTCCCGAAGTCAGCGTAAACTCCCGCAGAATCTGGGAGATTATGGCCCGACGAGGTCTACCAGAACGAACTCCCAGATTGGCCGCCGTTCAGCCAGACGAAAACGACCCAGCACCGGCGGAATCGAACAAACAAGCGCCACAACCACCATCAAGCAGTCGGCAACGTCATTATGAGCTGATAGGAACCAACCTTCTTGTCCGTCATCCCAGTAAACGTTGCGTTAGTTGACATGTCAGGGTATTATTCTCGAACAGTGTGTAAACACACTATTCACGTATACCTCTGGCGTGTCCGGCGATGGGATGCCCGCGGCGGATATCGGACACGATCTTCCCGATCCGGCACTGTTCCCGGACCACGCAGTCCGCGACCATGCACGCCAGGGGAACCGGATCGCCGTACGCCTGCCACTGCTCGAGCCGTCCGGCGTAGGTGCTGCCGGCATCATGCCTGATGGCGATGGGCTCGTACCCCGCCTGCATGAGCATCATGTTGAGGATCTGGCGTCCGGTACGCCCGTTGTCGTCGGCGAACGGGTGGATGTTTTCGAGTGCCTCCGCGGAGGCGCGCTCCGACGGGGGGTACCATCATCGGAAAGTCCGCCGGAAACGGCGGACTTTTCCATATCCGCCTCCGCATCGTCCGAAACGCCCATTCTCCTCATCAGAGAATCATCAAGAAGTTGTTCCGTGCTTACTTTCAAGAATCTTGATGCATTAACCAGGTCGTATACAGACCAGCCTGTTTTCCCCGACATCTTTAGGGACATGGCCGAACGGCCAATTCCCATCGCTTCGGCCAAGCTGGACTGCGAATAACCATAAGCCGTCAATAGCATTTTGACATTGAAGGTGATTGTCGACTCCAGCTGCTTTTGATAACGCCCGGTTTGTTGCGCACTTTGGTTGAGGTCTGAATGAAGGGACATGGTCCGTCGCCGGGGTACGATTTCAGTCGCCAAACATAAAACCGCTATGGAAAGAGGCGACGAACCATGTCGAACCAGATTCTACAGGTCGACGAGAACATGCTCGAGACGAAGCTGGACCGTCTCGTGTCCCGGAAGGGCGAGGAGCTGTTGAACGCGATGCTGGACGCGGAGGCCGACGAGATCACCGGGGCCGCGAGATACGAGCGTGCGTCCGGTCGGAGGGCCTACCGTGCGGGCCACTACGAGCGGAACCTGACCGTGAAGGCCGGGACGATGACGCTCAGGGTGCCGAAGCTGAAGGGCGCGGTCTTCGAGTCGGCGGTCATCGAACGCTACCGGCGTCGCGAGCAGAGCGTCGAGGAGGCGCTGATCGACATGTACCTGGCCGGCGTCAGCACGCGTCAGGTCGACGACATCAGCCGCCTGCTGTGGGGCGAGCGGATGCCCTCCCAGACGCTCTCCGACAAGCTCAAGCGCGTGTACGAGGACATCGATCAATGGCGGAACCGTCCCCTGGCGGCCCATTCGTACCCGTACCTGTTCGTGGACGGCGTGTGGCACAAGCGCACGTGGGGCGGGTCGGTCGAGAACGTGAGCGTGCTGGTCGCCATCGGCGTGGACGACACCGGCCACCGTGAGGTCGTCGGCGTCGCGGAGGGCATGAAGGAGGACAAGGCCAGCTGGGAGCAGTTCGTCAGGAGCATGATCGAACGCGGTCTCAGGGGCGTGCGGCTCGTGGTCGGCGACCGGTGCGCCGGGCTCGTCTCCACCGTGAACTCGATGCTGCCGGACGCGCGCTACCAGCGGTGCATGGTCCACTTCATGCGCAACGTCCTGTCCAAGGTCAGCCACAAGCACGCGGCATGGGCCGCGTCCGCCCTGAAGGCCGTGTTCGCCATGGAAAGCCGGCAGGCCGCGTTGGAGAAGGCCGAACAGGTCGCCACCGAAATGGAGTCCAAGGGGCTGAAGGCCGCCGCCTCCTGCCTCAGGGAAGGCATCAGCGAGACCACGACCTACCTGCTCGACGACTATCCCGTCGAGCATCGGCGGCGGATCCGCACGAACAACATGATCGAACGGCTCAACCGCGAGATCCGCCGGCGCACCAGAGTGGTCGGCAGCTTCCCGGACGGCAGGAGCGCGCTCATGCTCGTCTGCGCCAGGATCCGCTACGTCACCGCCAACCAATGGAGCGCACGCCGCTACCTGGACATGTCCCGGCTCGACGGCATCATGCAATCAACCGACTGAAGTTGTCCTCCCGGCAACGGGCCGAACCGCTTTTGCGCAAGAATTCGGGCGTTATCCATTGCCGTTCTGGGACAGGCTGTAACGGATCGCCACCTAGGTCACGCTCTCATCGTCCGCGTCGGTCATGCCATTCGCTGTAGGAAATCCCTAACGATTGAATCCCACTGCGCGTCGGTCAGAATACTTTCGCCCGCGCGTCATATGAGCCATTAGGCCGATATACTCTGAGTATACCAATTCCATGAAGTAGCGAGGAGAACAGGTCATGCCGACTTTGGAATGGATGGGAAAGAACAAGGTGGTCGCCTACCACCGTCAGGTGCCGTACCGTGTTCTTGACCGCGTTCCTGAAAAAAGCGTCCTGGATTCACGTGGATCCGATTGCGGTATATTGTTTTTTGGTATTTACTGATTTCAGTATTTCCGTATTCCGGTATTGCTTATTTGTCTACATTTTTTTGGTAAACGTAGACTTCGTCATTAACTGGAATGTATCCCTTCAGGATTTTATCCTTACGAATTTCCTTCCCGATTATCTTGGACGAATAGGCCAGTAGATAATCAAGAGTCGCCTGATACGGTTCGAGTATGAAGATGCATCGGCTCAGCGACTCCAGGTAATGAAGCTGCTTTCTGCATTCCCTCTTATTGAACCAATGGCACCATCTTATCGAGAACTTCTTTTGCTCACTCTGCGAAGAGTCATAGATAAGCGGAAATGGTAATGGTTTCAAACCTGGTTCAGCCATTCCGTTGCGAAAATACTTATGCCACTTGCGCGACAATGAGGGGAATCTGATTTTAATCCATGCTCTTTGTGCCCAGGTTGGGGATACGCGTGCTGCCGGAAGCGTTATAAAACATTCATCGTAGAATATGGAATTCTTATATATGGCTTCCCATATCGGCATACGTCCTTCAGCGTCTTTCATGGTCTGATTAACTCGGTCGGCCCATTTGCGGAATTTCTCATATACAGAAGAGGCCAACCCGAGGAAGAAACCAAACAGTGCGCTGAAGAAATTCTGGAAAACCGGATTCGAATCATCTGGAATCAAGAAAATGGCAATCAGGCAAATGGCACTCAGCCCGACGGCAATCGCGGCCGTCCTAATGCGGCGGATCCGTCGTCTATAGAAATCCGGATTCATATTCAGCAACTTGCCCAAGTCGTTAATCAAACATCCCGAAGCGGACTCAGGATACACCTTTATATCGCTGGCTGAATCCGCGGTCTGGTTTCCTCCATCGGTGTCATGTCTATCGAAAGCGTCCATGCCGAATACTGTCTTGTATGAGATGGGATTCTCCTTACCGAGATAAATAAGCGAAACCATCATACATAACTTTCTGATTGACGCTCATTCCGTCCAAAACGATATAAGCAGTCTCAAAGCGCGATCACCATCGGTTCGCGGGTCTTCTCGTTCATCGGTTTCTCCTTGTCTCGGTTTTCCAGTGTTTCCATATCCCGGTTTTTCGGTATGTAGTTCTTTCGATATTTCGGTTTTTAGGTAAAACGGTTTCCCGGTTTTCACCGGTTCCGGTATCCCGCTCCAGCAGGATCTTCCTGAGCCTTTCCACCTCGTCCCGGAGCTTGCCGATCTGATGCTCCTTCTGGGCGATGACGGTGCGGTGGCGTGCCTGACGTGTCATGCGTGGCATCTGGCGAAAGGATTGCGACTGGAATGAAGGACTTTAGGAGCGGAATCAGGCGCGGCTCCGTCTAAGGGCCGTCGGTTTTGCTAGAATCTAAAGAGAAAAGGAGGTGCAATGTTCGGAACGATATCTGAATCCGAGATGCGCCGCCGCACGGAGAACGTCGGACTGTCGGTGCAGTCCGTGCGGCTGGAAGGCGGTGACGTGACGAGGGCCTTCATACGCGATGCCGGAGAATATGCGCGGGGGAGCATCGGCAGCGCCGAGCTTCTTTCCCGCACCCGTCGCCGTTACGGATTGGAGTGACGATGGAGCGTGTCTTCGATCCCTACCTGATTCCAGGAACGAACGTGCTGCGGAACTTTGTGGGCGCCACGGACGAGGATGCGTTGGCGGCTGCGGAGAACGATCTCTGCTCCGCCCGTGCCGCCATTCTGAGAGAGGATCTCCCTCCTGCGGAGGGGACGCTGGAACAGCTTCGCCGCATACACCGGTTCCTCTTTCAGGACGTGTACGACTGGGCGGGGGAGATACGAACCATCGACATGGGCAAGGGCGAGGGACTTCCCTTCCAGCCATTGGAGCTGTTCAGCATGGGGGTTCGCTACTCCGAGGAGG